>Ga0116231_10005657_pt1 | contig 24471 bp, 18 predicted proteins | sample S1TSphgellanicum_2_FD_89695 | JGI IMG/M metagenome (GOLD analysis project Ga0116231, IMG submission 89695) | Host-associated microbial communities from peat moss isolated from Minnesota, USA - S1T2_Fd - Sphagnum magellanicum MG | ecosystem: Host-associated > Plants > Peat moss > Unclassified...
ATTTTTTGTTTTTTTTTTTTTGAATTTTCATTATTTTTTCGATTTTTTTCCCAACAAAAATTTCCAAATTAAAAAAATTTGAACCAGAAAAACATGCTGGTTGTGGGAGGTGGGGTAATCCAACTATTTAAACCAAAAATTTTACCAAATGTAAGTTAGTAATTATTTGTATTAATGTATGATTCATTTTGCTAAAAAAAAATGGGCTTGATAATAAAATGGTTATATTGATTACTTAATTGATGTTTCTTCTTGTGGCCAATTTATGCCAATTTAATGGGGCAAAACATCAAGGAAAATAAATTTGAAAGGATTTTTTTGGTCAGATTTAAAATATATATTTTCAGTTTTTTACAATAAAATATAGTATGCAACCATAATATTGAAGAATTTAAACAAACTTCCAACTACATAACTTGTCTATAACCAAATGTGACAATTTTGTTATGGATGATTACCATTTTAGCAACATCACAAAAATAAGTAAATAAATTATACTTAATCATATTGGGGAAAATAAAAACTTGCAAGTTTTTAAATTTTGGATATATTTTATGTATTGAAAATAAAATTGTAAAAGATTTAATGAATGCATTTAAAAATTGATATTCAATTTACAAAGATTCCAAGTCAATTTAAACAAAAAAAAATTTGTCATTTGATTCGTGATATGCAATTTCAAGTTTTTTTTAAAAAATTAAACTTCCATTTTGTAAATTATAAAAAATATATATACAGTATTGATTAAAATATTTTGATATTTTGATTACACATCCTAAAGCCCATTGTAAAATTATATCATCAAAAAAGTCTAAAATTTTTAATTAATTTTTTTAAAATTAAAAAAATCCTTTGTTAATGTTGATGGCCCTTTTTATGTTTGCAAAATGGTTTCACCACAAAAAAAACCTTTGGTTACATTGTTAATATTTATTTTAAATTTTCAAAAACATTGGATAAGGTTTATAATCATCTCAAATATTGAACTTAAATATTTTCAAATGAATTTGATGTTTGAATTAATTATGTGTTTAAGGTTGAAATTATTATAATTGTTTTTAAAAAAATATTCATTAAGAATAACATTTTTTTTTCAAAATTTTTATCATAATTTTTTGGCAATTTTTTTGTTCATTACATTTTCCCTTCAAGTTGCACTATTGTTTCCAATTTTTCCAAAAAATAATTTCCAAATTAAAAAAATCCAAAACCAAAAAAACACGTTGGCTAGGGGGAGAGGGGTTAATCCAACCATTTAAACCCAAAATTTCACCAAATTAAGTCGTGTCCTTTTACAAAGGAAAAAAATGTAAAACATATTTTCACATCATTTTTAAAATATATATGTTGTGATTTATTTTTCAAATTTGTGTAATTAATCATTGGTATTAGTGTATGATTAATCTTGTTAAATAAATATGGTCTTGATAATTAAATGGCTATATTTACTACTTGATATGTGTTGACTTATTCATGAAATGTTATTTAAAACTTTTTTTAACATTGTAAATCTAATTTTTGTAATATATATGTATGTATATACTTTATTGAATAAACTTTCAGATCATCTTTTCACTTGTAGCATTTGAATAAGTTTTGCAAAGGAAAATGTATGTTAAAATTTGAATTTCGTAAAAAAATTCATCATTATTAATAAATTGTTGATGGCTAAAACCTCGGTGTGTTTCCATGAGGTCTTGGGTTCAATCCTTGATGGATACATGCCACAATGTATCTTGTAAAAATGCAATTTACAAACATATACATTGTGGTGAATACACAAACATGTACATCATGCTTAAATGGTGTCAAAACATTTTTGTCAACAAAATTTGAAAAGAAAAAAAAACTTTATACTTTTTTCACAACATGTAAATTTGTCATGGCATTTCATGACAAAAATGTAATTTGTGACTCCACAATTTGGGGGAAAAATATATATATATGATGAGATGACACATTAGTCCATGTCATATTAACTCGGGACCTCGTATATTCATGTCATAATTTCTTAATTACGAATTACTAGTGTAACATGTGACTATCCAAAATGATTAAAAAACATTCCATTAAAAATGTCTTAATTAACTAGTATTTTTTTACCATAACCATAAAAGTTGCATATTAATCAATTTTGTCCTATTTAATCAAAAACCTAATGAATTTGGGTAGTGAAAAAGTACAAGAATTTTTCTTGTGATCCATAATTACACGAATATTTTCAAAATATCCATGGCCTGAGGACACTTAATGTAAAGTTTGGGGACCATGTGCATCATTCAACCATTTTTAGGGGGGGTACTAGCTTTTGAATTCTATTTTTTCCAACCCTATTATTATTTAATTTTATAATATGTACATATTTTAGCCACCTTACATTTATTTATACATTTAATCCAATCAATTTTGATACCTTATATTAGTTTAAATTTTTATAATTAAAAAATTGTGGTTGAAAAATGTATTTGGAGTGCATGTATGTGTGTATAACAAACCATGTATGTGAAGTGTATGTATGCATGTATAACAAACCATGTATGTGAAATGTATGTAATGGAAATGAAAATGCAATTTACAAATATTTATTGGTTACATATTCATTAAAAAAAACTACATCAAAACAATTTAACCAATATTATTTTGTTTCCTTTTCACAATTCATGGTGACAATAGATATAATGGAATTAATGTCCACCCAATTGGTATTAGTCACATCATATTTAAATTTGAAATTACCACGGGATTTACGAAACCAATTTAATAACACCATTATAATTGGACCCCAATTATGTTCTTAACTACAACATTGGGTTTATTCATCAAGTAAATGGGTTGTTTTGAAAGTCCCCATCTATTTCCAACTCTCCTTCTAATTCTTTATACTCTCCCTAACCATCATGTTCCATTACTTGCAGCATTATAGATACAAATGGGTTTTCCTACTTTGGAATTCTTACTAATTCATCACCTTGAACTAGCTTGGTTGTCATCATCCTACACAAAGTACACCCCACAATTACTATTCAAGCATAACAATCATTACTAAAAAACTTGTGCACTGTTGGATGTGGTTTCTAAACTATGTCCATTATGATTATAATCATGGGGGCCATAGTTGCAAAAGATGGTTATGAATGCAACCATGGATGTGATTGGTGGCATGTACAATAGGGACATTTGGACTACAAAGTCATGTAGTCATGGCTAGTCACGTATGGCATATATGACCACAAATGTAATTTTTATGTAGTCCTATATGACATGTTTTGGTGTAATGATATTTAACTACCTACCACCTACCTACTTATTGTTAATTAAACAACAATTCAAAAAATGTTTCTTCAAGAAAAAAAATGTTTTCGTGACTTAATTTATACTTATACATGCCTACCCCACATATAATCTACCTACTTACCTATATTGATAATTATTTTTAAATGTGAACTTTGACAAATTTTACTTTGATGATGGAAAGTAATTTATAAATTAGCATATAAATAAAATGAAATTTGTATATATTTTCCCCATTCTAACAAAAATTTAAATTGATAGTAAAATATGTATATGTATATTAGATATTGTTTAACTTTAACAAAATATTGAATTTCCTCTTGAGTTATTTTTTATGATTTTCTAAAATTATTAAGTAATTATTATTATTATTTCAAATTTTATGATTACATGTCCTATTTGAGTACAAGAACTTGTCATTTTTTACCAAAAATGCCCATTTTGTATCCTACTTGATTAATGTAATATCCAAGTGGTACGAAATGTCACTTTAGCTAATTGAACTAATCAAAAGACATGTGTCACTTCAACAATTAACAACCTTTAGTCAAATTAACTAAATTCATAGTCAAAACAAACAAGGTTGTTAAGTTGAACAATTTGAAAATCAATGGATTCTTGTAGTGCAACCACATTTGATCAAATTCATCCAACCTTATTATTCCTAGCATAATCTTTGTGATCATTTCACATAATGATAATTGGCTCATGTTGTCATTGGAACCATTAGACATAACGTCCCAAACCTTACACCTTAAAATGTAGTCAATGTTTTCAACATGAATTCATTTTCCATTCAAACCTTCACTAAAAGAAAATTTAAAATATATGATTGTGTTTATGACTAATATTCCAATCACAAAGGATAAAAATGGCAAATAGTTTTAAAGTCATTGCGAACAAGTTGTTTAGGACAATAGTCATTTAGGACATGATGTGGCACAATAATGTGGCACATTTCATCCATTAGTTATAAATGACATATGTGAAGTCATTAGTGATAATTTAATCATAATTTAGTCATTCTTATTACTACAAATTGGACCCAAAGACTTGGGAACATTAAAATCTTAAATTATAATATTTTAAATTATAAACTTATTATATATTATGCAAATAATTTTTTATTTTAATATTTTCCATCCTATCAATTGTTGACATGTGTCACCACTTAAGTTAGGTTTAAACCTAGTTCAAATGGCTAAGTAGGCCACCTAATCTACCTACTTAGGCTCGCTTAGGCAAACACTTAAAACCTAAATAATTTAAGTAGTTAAATTATATTCCAACATCAACCACAACGATTATCATTTGTGAAGTTTGATCCCTGGATCCCAAGGATGGAATTCAATTCTTTTAGCACCAAGCCACCCAAACTATGAAAATAATATATTGTTTATTATATTTTAACCATACATCATTTAAACATTACACAAAACCTCAAATTTGATGATTCATGCCTTATTGATAATTTGTCCAGATGAAAATTTTGAAAATTTATTTACAAAGTTCCTTCAACAATGTGCATAATTATATATTTTAAAAATGTAAAATCATTTCAAAAGAAAAATATTTGAATTTTGTTATCAACTAACATGTCAATGACCATTATTTGGAAAAAAAAAATTCAAACACATGATTTGTTAATGGAAAAACCTTTGTGGCCAACACAAGAATAAATTATATATATATATATATATATATCATATTTTTTTAAATTTTGATTTAAGAATTTATATCAATATATAAATTTACTTCCAATATATTATAATTTTATTAATAAATTTTAATTTAGACATGTGAATCCATATGATTTATCCACGTAAAATTATTATAAATGGATCATATATATATATAAGTCATATTAAATATGTTGTATAAATATAAAATAAATCTTTTATTTTAATTTGAAATATACTATTAAATATTAAAATATAACTAATTTTATGAAATGATAAACCTTATTCATTCTTAGACATATAATCTAATATAATTGTGTTATAATATATATTTTTTACACATGTTATGTATATATTATAAAATTTCATAACATTTCAAGCAAGTTTGTGTTGACTCCACTACAATGTTTCAAGATCAACCTTATAATTTGGATGTGATATTCCATCCATATTTGAAACTAGGTGGGTGGGTGCATGGTTGAATGGCTCATGTATGTGACATTGAACGTTTTGGTTTTTGTAGTACCCATATTGTTTCAATGTCTCTTAATCTTAAATTTGCCAATTGAAACTTGTTTCTAAATTAGCAACTTGATAATGAAAACATGTGTGTTAATACTTTTTGACAAAAATACACTTGCTTTTTGTAATGAATTTTTTTAATCAAAAAATATGAATGAGGCAGTTGATTATAATGGTAGATAATTTAAACATTCATATTGATTTTCATTTCAAATTCCATACATTGATTCAATATGTGGTGGAACATGAAATAGTGAATGTTTATGTGGAAGTCTTCCTTAAAAAATTGTAGCCAAATTCTAACCAAGGATTTTTTAATGACCAAAATTGAGCCCAAGTTCAAGTGAGCCACTCATTAATGCATTCACCCATGCATCCATGACCCCATGGTCAAAAGTGCTATTGAATTAATAAATTAATAACTTATTTGAATTGGCTTGAACCTAACCCTTATGCATACAACTATTAAAAATATCATGAAATTGGGTGAAAGTATGTGTCAAGTACCATCCATGCCATATATAAGTTTCTAAGAATCTAGTTCTAATTTTAAATGAAAAGTAAATGAGATTAAAAAGTAGATAAAAACACATTTGAAACAAGTTGATTTAATATGCATTCAAATATGGTTTTACATTTAAAATTTTAATGAACTAGATATGTATTAAGTTAGAATATGAAGATTGACATAAATTCCAATAATCATCAAAATACATATATTTCTAGTTAGAACCTACTCGACAGCTACTTGAAACAAAAGTCCACACTCAAAAGTTTACACCAAAAGCTATTTATTTATTCTAAGCTACTTGAAACTTACTTTTACATTGTGAAATTTGAAAATCAATATACATCAATGAAAAAAATATCTTATCTTAGATCATTTAATTAAAAATATTGAATGTTCCACAATTTCATGATGGGTTTTGTTGCTACTTTACATTTATTTGCGTGGAACTTCAATAGGGATCATCAAATGTTCACTTTATATTGTTTACATCCAACAAGGTTGTGAATGAAGGCATTCAACCTTGCCTTATTAATTTACACAAAAAATATTCAAGTACTCAATTCATTTTGAAAGGGGTAAACAATTTTTTTTCTTTCCTTCCTTTTTTTCCCCCCTAGGACTAATTGTTATAAAAGAAATAACTTGCATTCTCTATACCTTAAATTTTTATTGTAGTTTTTTTTTTTTGAAGACCTAATGGTTGCCAACATCCACTATAATTTAATACAACCCAATGATTGCCAAGTTTAAATGTTGACCTCCATTTTTTCCCCCCTATAACCATATGCAATGTGGTGCATGTTAAATAATATTAATGACCCCCAATTTTTTTTTAATGAGGACCATATGTAACCCAATGGCCTTAATGACTGTTAGTTTTGTTTTAAGGACCATATGCAATATTCCCTACAACTAATGGGTTGTATTAATGGCCCATATGCATCTCAATGGTTATTCTAATACAACCTAGTAGCCCTTTGGTTTATAACAACTTAGTGGCCTTTATGATTTAATACAACCTAACAACCCTCGTGTTTATAAAAACCTAATACCCCCAAGTTCTAATCCAAATGTTAAAAAGAAAACCTCAAGATATCATTACAAAGTTGGCATCCAACATCTTTACAACAAAATGTGTCCTTGTACACCAAGTGATTTCATTAAATTTTGGGTGAATTCATTAGTCATAATGAATGAAACCTAGTGGGGATGAAGTGACATCACTAGTTTAGTGAACGAAGACTAATGAACTACACCCACATTTTGTAATAGTGATTTATCGAAACTACCAAAGTTACACACATGAAAATATGCACACAAATGATGGTTGTTTTGTGACTTTGATGTATTTTGAATTTGGATTTGTGCAATTTGTAAATGAATATTTTTTAAACATGAAATATGAGACCCTAGAGCCACACCACAATGATAAACCCCCCAAATATGAAAAAACTAAAACCGTGTTCATAGTAAATTATGTTCCAATAACAAATAATAAAGTACATAAAACTAATGTCTTGTAGTAAATACCTACAAAGACCTAGTTTAATGAAATTGAAATGAATGTTACTCGTTGAGTGGTGACAAGGACATGCACATAAATTTCTTCATGATCTTGATGGTGTGTTAAATCCCCTCAGTCATTTCAATCCTCCTAGGGTTCATCTTGACAACTTCCATTTGAATCCCATGATCATCATGGGCCTCTTAAAAAACAAGCTCTAATGTAGGCTCAATTATTTCATGTTCTTTCCAATTGTGAAATTTGGCCATTGTATTGAAATTTGCAAGTTCATCTTCGATCAAAGTTCCCACCACTATAGTTTGATACAATGCATTGCAAAAAAAATTTAAGCTTTGGATGCATTATTTAGTTCCACACACTAAGACAATAAGGTGGTGCAAAAACTTTGGGATGGCATTAAGATGAGATTTTCAAGTTAAACTCCCAATCATAATAAAATTAGGGTCTGGCTAACGCAACACACCTCGATGATAGAAAAACACACCTCTTAACCCGATCTGCCTAGGTAGGCAGTACCATGGATTCCCACATCCACGAATCCCCATAGCCTAATGTTGAACCCTTTAATCTTTAAAGTATGTACCACCTCGGTCATAGTGCAGAAACACCCTGACAACCTCATCTTTCTTCTTCTTTGTGCGAAATGAAGTAAGTGCCCATCCATTAGGACCTATGAAAGTGTTCAGATCTGCCATAGTTGCTGCAAGAGAAGGCCATATTGGAGCCTCTGAAGGGGGTTCAATCCGCTCAAGCAGGTCGTCAAGCTCGCTTATATCGGGAACAAACAAGTCGTCATCCTGCTGTTGATGTTGTATCAGCTCTGCCTGTGCCTGTGCCTGTTGTGTATGTGATGACATTTGGGGCGATCCTAAAGGTGTAATTGGAGAGAAAGAAGGCCCGACATGCGAAGCTGTAGAAGTGCTAATGTAACATGAAAACAGGTCACCGTACCAGTGTGAACACTACTTGCTGTTGAGATTTAAGTTTGCTTTATTAGCCGTCATATTTTTGTTGCGGCGTCTCCATTATTGCTGCATGGGAAATGCATGGGAAATGCCTATTTGGGTTAGAAGGTGTGTTTTTCTATCATCGAGATGTGTTGCGTTAGCCAGACCCTAAAATTACACAAACCAAGGAAAAAGGGGAATTAATGCATTTGGAGTTAAATTGATGTAGGGATAAGTCATAAATAATGTTCACCAAGGCCCAAAATTGGGAAAAGTCATCGTTTTTGTCCCTTATAATATACTTTGTAGCTTTTTGTGAAGACTACATTGAAAATTATACAACTTTAACTTTTTAATTACATGAATAACCAATATAGTTACAAACAACAAATTGCATATAATTGCAAACAACTTTTCTTTTAGTGATGAAGTGCATGACTATAATTTTTAATTAATTTTTTGACTAAACATTGTTGTGTGGATTTCAATGAGATATTAATAAAATTAAGTATCTCATGTTTGGGGACCACATGCATCATTTAACCATTTTGAAGGGGGGGGGGAGGGGAGGGGGGTTATTAACATTTGATTTTCTATTTTTTGCCCACCCCATTATTATCTAATTTTTTAATAGGCACATATCTTAGCCACCCTATATATATATTCCAATCAATTTCAATACATTATATTAATTTTATTTTTTATAAAATATTTGTGGTTGAAAAGTGTATGTGGAATGCATGTATGTACACGTATAACAAACCATGTATGCGAGGTGTATGTATGTATATAAAAATAAAAAATAAATTTATCAATATTTATTGGTTACAAATTCATCCAAAAAAGTTGCATCAAGACAATTTAACCAATATATATCTTTTTATTTTTCATAATCATGGTGGTAGTAAATATAATGGAATCAATGTCCACCCAATTGATATCAATCGCATCATATTTAAATTTGAGATTATCACGAGATTTACTAAACCAATTTAATAACACCATTATAATTAGGCCCTCACTTATGTTATTAGCTTTAGCATTAGGTTTATTCATCAAATCAATGGGTTTTCTTGAAAGTCCCCATCTATTTCCAACTATTTTCCTAATTTTTTGCACTTTCCCTAACCACCATGTTCCACTACTTGTGGCATTACAGATACAAGTGGGTTTTCCTACCTTGGAATTCTTACCAACTCGTCACTTTGAACCATCTTGGTTGTTATCATCCTACACAAAGTACACCCCACAATCACTACCCAAGCTTAATAAACATGTACTACTAACTAATGTAGTTGTCAAATAAACATTTAAATTATTGAAATACATAGATTTCCTCACATGTGTTAGCCCATATTTAGAAAAAAAGAGGATTTGCATTAAGTTGGTTCACCAATGTGGACTTGTTTAGATCTTTACCTTCATATTTCACAATAGGGTGGATTACATTCTCAATACACCCACCATCAACTATAAACTAGTTTTCAATTTCGTTCAACATATTTGAAATTACATATTGTGTTTTCAATTCTATGATTGCCACATCACCCAATTCATCAACAATTATAACAACCTCCACATGCATAACACTAGGTGGTAGAATAGGTTCTAGTTCTTCATTTGCATGTGTGCTTGTTTGATCCTTGAACTAACATGTTCCTTGAGATCCTAAACCCACATTAACGGCATCTAACCATTTGACATAAAAAGAATACATAAAAGTTTGCTCTTTCTTTCAAAAAAACCAAATTAAGATCATCTAATGAGAAGATTTTGCCACAACCCTAAAATTATACCCAAATGTCCTAAACTAACCTTAAAACCTTAAATTGATGGTTACATGCTGGAAAATTAAATGTCTAAATGTTTTTTTTAGCCCACTTAAATGTTATAAAACCAAATTTAATTTGATTTATTGACCCTACTTAATCAACATTACTTAACAACTAATTGAATCAACTAACATCTAATACCCTAAATTTTTAATGCACATGTTTTATTTTTAAAAAATTAATATAAAAAATTTACATGTGCACTATATTAATTATGATTTGGTTAAAAATATATAAATAACCCTATATTTGAGCAAATAAACTTATAATTTTTATTACACAACTAATATATTGCACCCTATATTTTTACTAACGTATTTTCTAATTTTTATGAGTAGTGTCCTTCTTGGGATTAGGTGCTGGAATTCAACCTTTAATTGTTGAACCCCATTACCCACATTCCATAATGCAACAATGATGAGTGGGTGCGGGGGGGTGTTAAAAAAATCCATTGTTCCCAATGTGTTTTCTTTAGGTTCCCATTTTTTTCCCAACATGTTCATAATATAAACACCTTTTTTTTTTATCCCATATGCTTTGGCAAATGTTGTCTTCCTTTCACCTATATAGATGGGTGAAAGGGGATTAGGAACACCAACTTTTTTATACTTTGGGGATTGTTGCAAGTGCATAGTTTTAGTGATAATAAAGTTTTTGTTTCATATCACTCCCATTTTAGAGTGGAATGGGAATTTTCTTTTCAAATATTATCCTAACTTTTGGCTTTTAGAAAGGTTTTTTTTTGTCTTGAGCCAATCAATCAATTTATTACATAAACAAAATTGTATTTTGAGCCTCACCTCCCCAATTAATTAATATGAATCACAAAATTTGTGATTATTGTTGACCTAGATTTTTTATTTTGATTTTGAGTGAAGGTAAAATGAATGTAGAAAGAACCCCTAGGGGTTAACTTAGAGGTTAAATGTTAATATTAGAGGCTGGTATTGTTAATTGACTTCGACGTTATGAATATTTATGTATGATTGCAACATAATTAAAAACAAATAATGTTTCATGTAATGGTTATGTCCCTTTTTGGCAAGTTACAAAGTAGCAATAGCTAAAATATTAACCTTCCATGAAGATCCCAAAACCAATTTATATCAATTCAACTATACTGTGAACGAATTGGAGGTCTTATATTTTATTTGGGTAATTTAATCTTGTAACATGTAATGTGTGTAAAGTTTTAACAAAAGGATCCCACAAATTTTCAATATATGTAAAAATCATAAAAAATGGTGTAGGACCAAGTTGTTGAATCATTGCAAAAAAATTATTTTATAGCCTTTCAAAATAATTAGGTGAATTACACAAGCCCTCCAAATCATGGTAACCCAAGTATAATTTGAAAATATTATCCAAGTTTGGTTTATTTTAGGGTTGAATTTGTTAAAAAAAATTATCATATAATTTTCTTTTTATATTCACACCCAAATATAACTTATGACTTTTTGGATGGATATTTTTATCATTTAAAAAAAGGTTTGAAATATTGGTTGAAAAAATCTTGAAATCTACAAAACAATTCCCATTGAAATATTTTGATATGAAAATCTTTTAGAAAATTATCGAGGTTGGCTATAAAATAATGTTATAAAATTTGGTTCTTGTAAATGCTTTTCTTTAAATAAGGTTACAAGATATTTAAAAAAAATTGGGGCTATAGAAAGTATTTTCATAATCCATTAATTTTGGAGCATCCAAAACAATTATGCAAAGTCATAATTGAGTTTGTTGTTGTATATATTTTGTCACTGTCATAATCAAAATCATCTAATGATGAATTTTCACAAGTATAAGTTTGAGATTCTGAATTTATATGCAAAATAAACAAACAAAATTTCCCATTGATGATGAATGGTACTATTCAAATCTTTGAATTATGGAATTTGGATTACATTTTTAAAAGTGAAATCACCATACTTGGATGGACATTTCCTAACATATAAGGTGATATATATTCAAGATGTTGCTTTAGGAACACTTTTACTATTACTTCATCATATTATAAATGTGATAATATATTGAGCTTAATTCACGTTTGCAAGGACATTAATAACATTGCCATGCATTAACATAGCTTATATATCTTATGTTACATGTTAAACATAAGCTATGTGTATATAAGTTATGTATGTTATATGCATAGGGATAAATTAGAAATCCATTCCATATTGAGACATTACACATTTGCATATCTTATTCCAAACACAAATTAACATTTGTAAATATTTTAATATCCAAAAAATTACAATGAACTCTTGCCACAAACTTCCATTATAGTGTTTTTTGCCATTTTTGTCACATATTCATGTTCATTTCTAACTATACCTTGATGCAAATCTAACAAAAAAATTGGATGTAATTTTTGAATGCGACATTGTTGGGCTTTCTTTGTATTTAATAACAAACATTGAATTAAATATGCCATATTGTTTTGTTTCAATTGAAGGGATGATAATTGATTATTCAATAAATAAGATAAGAATTGAAAAAAATTGCCCACTTCATTTAATTCGAACCTTGAAACTAGATGCAAGTCATATGAATGTAATAAATGTTTAAATGATGAATGGACAAGGTTTGATGTGAATGTTTCCATTAACATGAAATTAGAAATTAAATGAATGTTCGTATATCAAAACACTTCCAATTTCACACATACATGCACACACATGGAAATTATTTTAATTCACACACACACACATTTCTTGTTTTGATTTTTTTTTTGGTATTAAACATTTTCTGTGTTAAGAAAAATCTTCCATTAGGAAACTTGTTACATTTAAAAATAACTTTACATAAAAAATTGATTCACATGTAATAATTTTCATTGGAAATTTGTTTTTCACACAAAACCACCATATATATAATGAAAGTTGGTAGATAAGTTATTTTGCATTATTTTGAAAAGGAAAATGGAATAAGACAATATGATATGGGTTACCCAAACCAAACTTGTGATGTATTTAAAATTTTCACACAGATACAAACTATTCATATTGATGAAAAAATATAAAGAAAAATGACACAAGATTTGTGTGGATTTTTTTTTTTTTTTTTTTTTTTTTTTTTTTTTTTTTTTTTTTTTCCCTTTTTTATTTTTTTTTTTTTTTTTTTTTTTTTTAATTTTTTTTTTTTTGTTTTTTTTTTTTTTTTTTTTTTTTTTTTGTGTTTACTTTATCATGCTTTCACCCTACTAAAGATTGTGTAATTTTGTGTTTTTTAAAAAATCTTTTTTGGAGGTTGCTATTAGATTTTTTATTAACACCATTACACATTAGCTTCCACTATATGTTTTGAGAAACTACCCATATTTTATGATGAAGTTGTTGCTTGATGTAATAACATTCTTGTTAAATTTCCCTTCTCCATTTGTAATCAATAATTGTTTTTCACCCCTATTATTATTATTTTTGTTTAATAGCAATGTCAATGACAACAAAGGTGGAAAAAGCTTAAGTTTGAACTAAAGTTCTAAACTCCTTTATGAAATTTATGTGGAATAACATTAAAACCAATTTTGGTTCAAAGGGAGGAATTGAAAACATAATTGTCATGGATTCTATTGTTATGATAATAGGCACGTCATTTTTTTCAAAACCTTTTAAAATTTTGATTCTACATCAAAATTTCCTACCTTCACATACATGTTTTTTGGGCAAAAAGTGGTCATGCAATTCCATACGAGGTGATTTCATTTTCGATACGATTGTGGTTAAAGTTGCATTATCTAGCAAATTGCAATGCAAAATAACATAACTTGGATCTTCTAAACTTTTGTTAACAATGTGATTGAAGGTGCCATGCCTATTGAACACTTTGCTTTAATTGCAATATCTCAAATCCATAATTTAAATCATTCACTACAATTGCCATTCTATTTTCCTTGACTATAATAATAGACATTGCGAAAAATAAAACAAGTAAAACTTATCACAATCAATTTGATAGCAAACAAGTTAAGTATCAATGTAAATGCACACAAAAAATGTAACAAAATGTGAGGACAACAACCTAAAATCACACAAGGAAATGTAATATAGTCTAACAAGGTAAGAGTGTCACCATTGGATATGTAGAAGAAAGAATGAAGAACAAAAATGAAGGCCTCACAACAAGCATTTTAGTGCATAAGCAAAAGGCACTAAATAACCTATTCATGATAAATAATGGCATGGATTTAAAAAATGGACCTTGTGACTTAGAGCAAGTGTTAAATCTTAAACCCAAGACGTCTTGAAGTTTTGAATTATTGGAGGCAAAGTAGGGAGGTGCAAATTTTCTATACTTTAATATTCTTGATACATACCTAGGCTCCTAGGAAGAGGTATTAACCCAAGTTAAGCCCAAGTTTCCCCATATTTCCCCCTAAAAAGGCCATTGGTTTATATTAGCACCCAACCGTTCCATGAGGTTATATTAAAACTCCAGGGGTGTTAATTATAAATGCATTGGTTCCATTTTGGAAGATTTCTTTTATTGTAATATAACATAACAATCATCAAGTTGCATATGATCCTTAAAAAGAAAGAAAAGAAAAGAAAAAACCTCGATATTCTTAATTTTCTTTTCAAAAAAATTCAAAAGTCGAAGAATAAGGAATGAAAATAATATATGATGGCCACCTGAAATATATTCTTGAAATATCTAAATAAATAAATAAATAGATAGATAAATAAACAACCAAAGAAAAGAAATAAAAAATTTGCAAAAAAATTCAACTAGCTAACAATATTGGTAAAGGAAAAAAACATGGTAGGCATCCTTGAGAATGTGTGTGTCACAAATGGAACCCAATGGGGGAAAAAAATAGAAAACTTTCAGAACAACTTTTTTAGAAGTTGTGAAAATAAGAAGGATATAATGAAATAAAAAAAGAAGTAGTTTATTTTAAAATTGAAAAAAATGAAAATTGCATTTTGGTAGGTGATGATAATTCAATTGTGACCAATGCATATGAGACAAAATATGGTCATATTAAGAACAAGTTGAGAAATGCATTGTGTAAAATGAATTTAAACTAATTTTTTGCATTGGCTTACACCTATTATTGCCTAAACTTTATTCATTAAGTCTACCTTTTGATTCTCTGCCTTTATACCTGCCCAAAAAGAGTTTCCCCAAACCCTCTCTTCTCCCAAGTAGCCTATTTTCAAACCCCTCAAAAAAAATCCTTAAATATTACTCTCCTACCTTTGGAGTTACAAGATGATTTGCAGAGCTTAAAGATAGTGATTTCAGAGCAATTAAATAACTCAATTTGAACCCAAAAAAAAATTTGAGAAAGTTATGCACTGATGAAGTAGGAGAGGTCAAAGTGAAGGAAAAAAAAAAAAAAAAACTCGTTTTGCAATTCGAAAAAAATGTTTTTTAAAAAACTACTCTTATTTGGCTTTTGCATTTCAAAGATGATTTGTAGAGCTTGAGGAGGTGCTTCTATAGCATTTTAAATCACTCAAAATGGAGAAGAATTGAGAAAGATCTGCCAAAGTGTTCGGTGATAGGAGTATCTACCCTATTAGTTCAGTCTTCACTGCTATCTACTTATATAAAATAATTGGTGTCCGCACATGCTTGATTCGGTAATTCGTGATTGGCTGAAGCCCTCCCCCTCCGTGGGCCCTGCATCCTAGTATATATATATATATATAGTCTTGCTGGGCAGCCGGGTATAGATATGTGTGGGTATATGTATGTACACATATACAAATAGCGAGAGGTAAGGTCTCTCATCAGCTCAAGACTGATGGGGGGACTTGAGCTGCTTTACAGACGAGAGTTAGATATAACCTACCCTTGGGACCCCTTGGATGATAACCGGACAGGTGCTTAACAACCGACCAAGAAGAGTGGGAGACGCCCATGCCTGCGTAGGTAAGGTGATAGATAAGGGTTCAGGTGACCAGTTCAAGTCTTACACCAGTCCAAGGTGACAGGTGAGGTGAGAAGAAGAAGAAGCAGAAGAATAGCAGGCAGCGCAAGCATTCTATTTCCACTGGCCGTGCCAACGAACGGTAGCAATCGCACCAGTGGCAGTGGCACGGGGGGTTAAAGTCGTTGGCTCCTTACCATCTGTCTCTACTTTCCTTTTTCCTCTGCTCTTTCTTCTTTCTCTCGTCTGCTCACCAACCGGAGCAGCAGAAGAAGCTGCAGCCAGCCCCCGGAGCATGCAACATCAGTAGTGGAAACTGTAAACATTGTGTATATTTATGTGTGGCCTTTGAAGAAGTTGAGACAATTGTTTTGTAGTAATAGATCGGCTTGTGGGGTGTGTGCGTGTGCGTGCGTGTGTGTGTGTTTTTTTTTGCTTGTTTTTGTTTCGTTCCGTGTGTTTTTGTTTCTTTGGAGTTTTTGGAGGTGGTATGGTTGTGTTGGCCATCAGGTCGGTTTAGTTTTTCAGTTGAAGGAAGGAGGCTGGTATCTTTGGGGGTTTTATGGGGGAGTTTTGGTGAAGTTGTTGTGGGTCGAGACAGGCTGCTGCACAAGAGATGAGGTGAAATTTAGGGCGGTCTGACCTAGAGACCAGAAAGAGTAGGGTGCACTTCTTTCTTCTTGGGTTCTAAGAGACCGAAGATGCCAGGAGTGCTGATTGATGAGAACCCTTTTGGTTTGGAGAACCTGAACAGCGGTGGTGGTGGTTCGATTTACGACTTTGTAGGCTACCCTTCGTCGTCGCCTTTGTCGTCGCATAGTCAGTCCCCTGCACGGCATACGATGCGTCGCTTGAGTTCTTTTTCAGCGGGGATGAAAGACTCGGAGCCGTCCTCGCTAGGGCTGTCTCAGTCGGTTCCTAATGTGTACCAGAGGAGCCACAGCTTCGGAAACAACAATACAGGGAGCTTGCACGCTTTCAACTTTTTTGGCAGCCCTCCTGACTCTCCGGCCAAATCGGACTTGGGTATGTCTTTTCTTGACGGAGTGGAAGAGTCTTTCGGCGATGGAGGATCGGGTAAAGGGTTATTCGATGGAGGAGGGGAAGGAGGAGGTAAAGGCTCTGGTCACGGATGTTCCGACTTGCGCTCGTTATCTTTCGGCGGATCGGCGATGATGAGTGGATCGGTTGTGGGCTCGCCGACTTTTCCCGATTCTGTTGTTCATAGCTTCAACAAGTTTTTGCCTTGTAACAACGAGGATGAGGAGGCGTGGTCTGCCGTGGACATGTACGGGTGCGATCAGTTTCGTATGTTTGAGTTCAAGGTGCGGCGGTGCATGCGGGGAAGAAGCCATGACTGGACGGAGTGTCCCTTTGCACATCCTGGTGAGAAGGCGAGGCGACGTGATCCGCGGCGGTTCCATTACTCGGGGACAGCTTGCCCGGATTTCAGAAAAGGGACTTGCCGACGGGGAGATGCTTGCGAGTACGCGCATGGGGTTTTCGAGTGCTGGTTGCATCCAGCTCGCTATCGCACACAGCCGTGTAAGGACGGGCGTAACTGTCGTCGCCGCGTCTGTTTCTTTGCTCACACGCCAGAGCAGTTGCGGTTACTGCCAGCCGCTGCGCAGGCGGCCACGGTTGCTGCCAGGAGTGGTGGCGGTGGTGGACTGGGCGGATCGCAAGCATCGGCGCTGAGTGCTGCCTCTACATACGATGGATGCCCGGTACGTGGAGGTGCTTACGATGGAGCTTTTGTGTATGAAAGGAGTTCTTCCTATGACGGTTCCTCCCACTCTACGAATGCTGGATCATCTGCTTTAAGCCATTTTAACGGTTTCATGTCTCCTGCGCTTTCTGGTCACTGCTGCCTACCGTCGCAGATGTCTTCTCCTACGTCCACACTTGTGGGACATGCGCAGTCTCCACCACCCTTGTCCCCACCTCTCTCTCCCTCCGGATCTCCTCCACATTCTCCCTCCTCCCCCTCGCCTCATGGCGGCTGGCCCAGCTCCATGGCTCCGAGCTTTGCTTCTTTGTCTTCTGCCGGTCAAGCTGCCATGTCTCAAGCGCTAACACAAGCGTCGCTGCAGGCTTCACTGTCCGAGGGGGTGGCGTATACGCAGGCGCAGGCGACTCTAGCTCGCTCTCAGAGCAGCAGCCAGGGCATGGTTGGTGTCGGGGGAACTCGTCCTCACTCCCCATCCACTCCGGCGCATCGCCGACATTTGGATCGGCTTAACTCCATGCCTACACTGTCCATTCCTTCGGAGCGGAGCTTGCAGCAGCTGGCAGTAGGTTTGAGCGGATCTGCTCCTGTTTCACCCGCTGGAGGCCACCATCAGAGCAAGTCTATGCTGGAGCTGGTTGCAACTTTGCAGCAGCTGGAGCTTGGAAGTTCCACTTCACCCAGCACCCAGTGGCTGCAGCAGCATTACACCTCAGGGCCCTCGCCCCTGCGCCGCTGTTCTGTTAGTGTACCCGGTACACCCACCAAGGTGCACTGGGAACAGAAGGAACGCTGGGAGTATGATGAGAATGAAGAAGATTCGACTGTGCAGCGTGTTGAGTCTGGCCGGGACCTGCGCGCCAAGATCTATGGCCGTCTGGGTAAAGAAAACCCCATGGAAGCTGGGAATGTAGATGCTCCAGACCTTGGATGGGTTAATGAGCTGGTGAAAGAAGAGCCTGAGCAGACTCCCACCTGGTGAAGGGACCTGATGGAGATCAGTTTGCCGGCTTGCAGCACTGAATGCTGGGTGATTTTTGATTTGTGTTATGGGTTGGTTGTGGGAGGATAGGAGGGAGGGATTTGTCTTGTTTATTTGGATATACCCAAGGGTTATTCAAATTTTGGTTTAACAAAAGAGGATTCATGTATGGAATTGTGAGGTGATTGGTTGGTGCGGTGAGGAGTAAAAGGTAGAACAGAAAACAAAATGGCAGTAGGCACTTACTGCCGCCTTACAAAGTACAGGGGTTGTAGCAGGAGAGAACAGGAGATTCTTTTTTGGATATGTAGGCCTTACAAATTTGTGATTGTTTTATGAAGTGCATATGGGTTTTGGCCGATCTACCAAAAGTAGAGCATAGGATGGGTGCACATGTGGACTTTGTGTATATGGCACAGGTGATGGACATTCTGAGACCCCAAGGTCACCAGAGCAAACCGCAACAGAGTCTGTCATGACTAACTTGACATTTATTTTGAAATCATGTGTTTAAATCTAGTGCCTAGGATCAATTTGTACATTCATATATATCATGATGTCATGATTATGATGGCTTTTGTAATATACCTTTCTCCACAAAATGCACTATCATTCATGTATTTAATCTTTGTTTCATCTTGTGGTCTGGAAACATTGTGTACTTTCAAGTTTTATGTATTGGGTATGTCTGGATAAGAGTTTTCAGAAACTCAAGTATTGATCACTGCATAGTGATCTTCTGAGTGGTTCAATATTGCTATGCACTTGTGAAAGGCTCAGAGTTCTGCTGGTCAGATTTTGCCTTGGCTGCTGCTTAGTATCTGCAAGCTTGTCATTGCAATAAAATGTAGTTTCTCATTGCAACAAATGTGAATGTTGTGAATAAGGTTGACACAGGTTTGTTGTGAAGCAGTATTGAATCATCTTGCAGTGTATAGGGTCTTGGTATACAGAGTCATGTTAAATTTGTCTAGTGGATGAACATCTCATAAATGAGCATGATAGGCATCTTGGGTGGAAAAGAGGATGTATTTGTGGACTGATTTAGTTTGAGGGATGTATTTGGAAGTCATCTGCTGATTTCGGGTACAGCAATACAAGGTTTGCAGATTGTAAATCTGGTGTCTTGTGCAGAGTCTCAGACCTGTGAAATCAGGTTCAAGATTCTATCTTGCATCCTGACGCTTGTGTTCTATCATAGGTTGCCCTGGTGCAAGGTGGTTTAGTGTGCTTGCTGTTCTATCTTGTGTTGTCGTAGGGAGTTTGCTTATTTCTTTGTGCATTTGAGAATGGGAATTGCTATTGGAAGGTTGGTAATGGGTAGTTGCAGGTTGTTTCTATCTTGCTCCCCTCTGACAAAAAGCATCCATTATGTCAAATATTGTGTGATCTTGTGGTTGCCTCCATGTGGTGAGTGAAGAACAAGTGGTCCGTATCTTGCTTACTGGGTCATGGATCTTGCAGGTTGTCTACTCATGTTGTGTTATTGCTATCTGACCATGCCTTGATCATGTCTTTGGGATTGTAAGCACAGTTCTGTATGCGTTTTGAGTATTGGAATCACTATTGAGGGGTATGCCAACCAGGTGTGCATCACAGGTTAGATTTTTAATGAAGCACAGCTCTAGTAGTTAAGCTTTTTGTGTGCATTGTGGGGATGGAACTGTTATGAAGGAGTGGAGGAAGGGAAAGATTTTATAAGGTAGCTGGTGATGTAGAGCTCCAACACACTCTTCTGGTGAGATTTCCTTACCATCTTGTATGTCTTTCTGACAGGTTGTATGTTGAGAGTTTCAACTACTTTTAAGGTGTTTGGATGATGGTTTTCATTCTGAATAAGTCATAACAGCAGTCAGCTTGAGAGGTGGGTTAGCCTTGTGGTCATGTATTTTTGGGTTGGATTCTGAATGCTCTAGGGGATAGGTATGTGTTTGTTGTGTTGGGTTGTGATTTGGGGTTGGACCCTTTGGGAGTAGAATAGTGAATACACATCAGGCAGCAGACAGGTTGGAGGTGTACTTAGTGTACTCAAGCAATGTAGAAGGTATATCTTTGGGTGCTCCACCAAATGTATATTGGTGCTGTCTTTTATGTTACCAGTATGCATACTGAGGCATAGCTTTTAAACGGTGAAGTAGGGTTGAAATTTTTGAAACAAGGATTTTTCTATAGCAAAATTGATTTCCCTACTTGGCAGAGTGAAATATTGAAACTATTACTCTTGATTGTACGGGTAGTAGTTGTCAACCAAGTGGGAGTTACTGTGTGATGATTAGACAATCGGTAGAAGTTAATCCATCCTGATCATATAGGAGAGTAGAGCATGCATTAGCTTATCACATTTTGCCAATTGCAGCCCTCTTGTGTAGGATGACTGTAGGTAGAGGTTAGTCCGTCCTGCCCATATGGGAGAGTAGGGGATGCAGTAGTTTGTCACATTCGGCCATTTGCAGCCCTCTTGTTTAGCACGCAGTGACATCTGCTCATGGAAAGCCCATCATGATGGAGAGTGTCATACTACAAATACTCAGAGAATGATAATGGCATATAATACATGAAATAACCAGCTGGTGCTTGTGCATTGTAACTTCATAGTTGACCACAACTACCAAAATTCAAAACCAAATAATGCAGATGGGAACTGGATGGTCACAAATCTGTGCATGAAGGAGCTATTCATCACATGGTGCTTTTTTTTCCCAAACTACTGCTTCACATCAGCTACTTGAGTGCCTTGTGACACTCATTTCCAGTGCAGAAATGCGAACTGTTTTCCATGTTGTTGGATTGCATAGGCAAGACACACAGAGTTAGTAATTCATGGCACTTTTTAAGGCACAAGATGTTCTGATACAGCCAGTGCAAATCACACATTTCATTCTCTTGCATGCATATGCATTACAGTAGGGATCCAAGGTATAGTAAGAAGAGAACTTGGAGAGAGTGATGTTCCATTTTGAAAGTCAAAATAGAAGTTGAAAGCATTTTTGCATACATGCAATCACTCATTGTGTTTCTTGTGCATAGGCTACAGTACCTTGGTCCTGCTGCAACTTTTCTGCCTGTGTTTATCACAACTGCAATCCAGAAACAAGAAAGAGAACCATGTAAAACCCTCAAGACCAGGCTAAGAAGTGTCAACAAAAAAGAAAATAACACACATTCCACAATGGCATCTTTCACTGCCCTCTATCTGACCAATAACAAGTCACACCTATGCAGAAGCTTGATTCATCACTAAATTACTGTAAAACCCCATATTGCACAAACTTTGCAGCCCCATATTGCATAGTCAATATGTTAGGCTAGCAATTGTCACACATGACATCAGACAAAATGTACACTTACTGGGGAAAAGAACAAAATCAGCACTTCCAAATTTGTAACTTATGAGCTTTTTGTATCATCCATCATCTTCTTGCCTTATTGGTGGTAGCTACTCGGATTTGGATTGAGATTGGTGGACCAGGTGATGTGGATAAGTAACTGTAGCAATGTGCAATTTTGCACTAGAAATCCATGGCCTTTCAACAACCCTCAAGAGCATGCCTCTCTACTTTTGCTGAATCTGTGGCTGAAAATTATTGATGTACATTAGAATGGAAATTCACGCAGAAAAGGCCGAATCAATAATCGCCTTAGTCTCCTGTTGATGGACTTGAAAGCTTCCTGTTGCTGTGGTAGCTGAAGTTGCACGGCCAATGAAATGAAGCTCTGTAAACTCCCGATGGCTACATAATTCACGAACTGCTGTAGCCAGTCGTGGTTGAACATATGTCCATGCCCCCATATTCTTTGGCTCCTCCTAGCCCACCATTTTCCCTCTGGAGCTCAATTTACCATACGAGCTCTCCATACAAATAATGATATCCTTAGAACTCATTTGATATTGCCTTGCAAAGAAAAACCATTTCATGTGTAGAAAGTCTATGACTGGACAGTTCTCCAACGATTGAAATAAAATTCATCCTAGACAGCCTAAGCATTCCTGAATTTTCAGCGTTCCTTGTATTGGTGCCTTGAACATAAAGTTTCAAATGTATACCTGGACCCATACAAGCTGGGCCTTTGGGTAGCGGTTGATCACCATAGCCAGACGGTCAAACGGAAATGGAGCAATTTGCTCCAACCGAACAATGGCAATGTCCCGCACTTTTCGACTCCGCCTTCCATGGCTTAGCAAATAAAATATCTGTTCAAGTCATGCAGAAATACTGTGCCCCTTAGTTCTTCTTCAATCCCCATTTTCCTCTTCTCAAATCTGTGTTCTCTCACAACAAATGCATCCATCTCAGTGATTGAGAGTGCGAGATGACCTTTCCAGAACAGATAAGGAGCCTGCGTGCATCTTTCCGAGGAAGCAAGTCATGAGTGTTGCGCAAATTGTCTGCTGGGTCTCCATCCGCTATTACACGCCTGAATGGTTGACATCTTTTTTATACAGGAAACTAGAAGACAGGTAAGGAGTTGAGGAGTGGGCTTCAAGGAATTTTGTTAAGACTTCTAGAACCCAAGGCCATGACAGGGAAGTAGAAAGGCACATGCACATGCACATGACAAAACAATTAGAACAAAAATGGCAAGAACACAGGGAATTGCATTTGAGAATGAACACACCTAAAATATGTTCCAGTTACCATGTCAGCAAGCTTGGAAACACATGGCTTATGGTGGAGAAGATACTGCCATCAAACCAGATCACAACGTAGCTGCAGAATTAGGAACTTGACATGATCCATACTTTCAATTGTGTATGCAAATATTGCTAACTGAGCAAAGTATTACCCTCAGGATCTCCTCAAGTCAAAATTCCCACAAGGCTAGTAGCTAAAGTTCAAGTAAAGCAATGAGTTACCTTTGGACTCATGATGACAAGAGGCTTGGAATATGGGCGATTCATCTAAAAGGAAAGCACAAGCATTTCAAGTTAGACACGACAAAAGCACGTGTTATTTAAGATCTCATAAATTCAAGAAATTCCAGTTGCAAATGAGTGTAGCAAGCTCACTTGGCGTCGCAAGACATGGAAAAAGTTGGCTGGAGTAGTAATGTTGACGACACACCTGTCAGAGCCGGAACCCGAGATAGATGAGTAATTTCAGATGATACCAGTCTGCTGGAAGAGGGAGGTTTTATAAGGATAAAAATGGCAACATACAGATTGTGGTCTTTTTCAGCATTGCGACGCATCCATTGTGCCATGAACATATCCCAGTCTTGCCTGCTTAGAAATGTCAGAACACCACCTTTTAGATGTAAGTTCACCTCAAAATGTCTGCACAGGAATCTTCTCAAAGAAAGCAGAAGGGAAAAGGGAAGCCAAGCAAAAGAAGATGATGACAAACAAAAGCTCCATTGAAAAGAACAAATCCATTTTTGGAGAAGCTTCCTAGTTTGAATTGAGCATGTTGATTAGCAATCAAGGGATTGACCTCTGTTATCTAAGGATGAATAAAAGATCTGAAAGATGGAACTGGAAATGCTGACAGATTACTTCAAAACTACACTAATCTTCAGCAGCTTTGGTTCCTAGAATAGCTCAAAAGATGCACAGAAAACACATTAGCACATA
>Ga0116231_10005658_pt1 | contig 24469 bp, 20 predicted proteins | sample S1TSphgellanicum_2_FD_89695 | JGI IMG/M metagenome (GOLD analysis project Ga0116231, IMG submission 89695) | Host-associated microbial communities from peat moss isolated from Minnesota, USA - S1T2_Fd - Sphagnum magellanicum MG | ecosystem: Host-associated > Plants > Peat moss > Unclassified...
AAAGGACGCCACCAGTCGTGAGGTCGTCGACGCGCTTGTCGCCCTCGGCTTCGGCGCATCCTTGATCTCCATCTTCGCCCGTTTGGGCGGCGGCATTTTCACCAAGGGGGCCGACGTTGGCGGCGACATGGTGGGCAAGGTCGAAGCCGGCATTCCTGAGGATGATCCTCGCAACGCCGCGACCATCGCCGACAACGTGGGCGACAATGTCGGCGACTGCGCAGGGATGGCTGCGGATCTTTTTGAGACCTATGCGGTATCGACCGTCGCCACCATGGTGCTGGCGGCGATCTTCTTTAAGGGCCTCCCGCAGGTAGGATCGATGATGCTTCTGCCGCTCGCGATCTGCGCGGTCTGCATCGTCACCTCGATCATTGGCGCCTTCTTCGTGCGGCTGGGCAAGAGCCGCAATATCATGGGAGCGCTCTATCAGGGGCTGATCGTGACGGGCGTCCTTTCCGTGATCGCGGTCTATTTTGTGATCCACGGCCTTGTGCCTGCGCCCATCACTTTGGCGAGCGGTCTGGTGCTCGATGCAAATCGGCTTTTTCTCTGCGGGGTGATCGGCCTTTTGGTCACCGCGGCGATCGTCGTGATCACGGAGTATTACACGGGCACGGGGTTTCGGCCGGTGAAATCGGTGGCCAAGGCCTCGGTCTCTGGCCACGGCACCAATGTGATCCAGGGCCTTGCCGTGTCCCTTGAATCGACCGCCGCTCCCGCGCTGGTGATCATTGTCGCCATCGTCGCCACCTTCATGCTGGGCGGCCTCTTCGGCACCGCCATCGCGGTGACGACCATGCTCGGCGTGGCCGGCATGATCGTGGCTCTGGACGCCTTTGGCCCGGTCACCGACAACGCCGGCGGCATCGCCGAAATGGCGGGACTGCCAGGTTCAGTGCGGGTTTCAACCGATGCGCTGGACGCAGTGGGCAACACCACCAAGGCCGTCACCAAGGGCTATGCGATCGGTTCGGCGGGTCTTGGCGCCCTCGTCTTGTTCGCGGCCTACACTCAGGATCTGCAGCACTTTTCCGCAGAAGGCACCGGCTTTTTCGCCGGGATGGGCCCTGTGACCTTTGATCTTTCAAATCCCTTCGTGATCGTCGGACTGCTGTTCGGAGGGCTGCTTCCGTTCCTGTTCGGCGGTATGTCCATGACGGCGGTGGGCCGCGCCGCCGAAGCTGTGGTGGCTGAAGTCCGCCGCCAATTCCGCGAGAACCCGGGCATCATGACGGGCGAGGTCAAGCCTGAATACGGACGGGCCGTGGACATCTTAACCAAGGCGGCTATCCGAGAGATGATCGTCCCGAGCCTGCTCCCGGTGCTTTCGCCGATCGTCCTTTTCGTGGTGGTCCTGCCTTTGGCGGGCAAGGTGAACGCCTTCGCCGCCCTCGGGGCGATGCTGATCGGGGTGATCGTCACGGGTCTTTTCGTAGCGATCTCGATGACCTCGGGCGGCGGCGCATGGGATAACGCCAAAAAGTACATCGAAGAGGGCAACTATGGCGGCAAGGGATCGGAAGCCCACAAGGCGGCGGTGACCGGCGATACGGTCGGCGATCCCTACAAAGACACCTCCGGGCCCGCCGTCAATCCGATGATCAAGATCACCAACATCGTCGCCCTGCTATTGCTCGCGGTTCTGGCCAAGGGTGTGATTGGCTGATCTTACGTGTGGTCCTGGACCGCTCCGCCGAAGCCCGGCGTTTTCGACCGCCTCGCCAGGCCGATCCGGTATAGGTCTAGGGTCGGTTTGGCTTCAAACCCACCCTAGCCCCTGCGATCACCGTCAAGGGGCCGCCTCGGCGCATCCCCGACCTTAGGCTCAGTGGGGTCCGGTCTGGCCTCCGCCGGCTCCGCCCCCGCGCGGGTTGCCAGGATCCATATCCTGCGGCAGGACGCCGGTGCTGCCGCGGCCGATAGTTCCCAGCACCTGTTCAACCCAGGAGAGTTCGCGTCCACGCGTCGGCGTCTCACGTTTCTCATAGGCCAGCTCATAGCCGTCCTTAAGGGTCAGGGCCTTCACCTCAGAGACCTTCTGATCTTTATCGAAGGAGATGGAGACGACCTTGCGGGACTTAAGCTGGGGGTAGAGGTAAGCCATCTTATCGCTGGTTTGAGTGATATAATACCAGGTGTTCTTGTCGAAGGCGCTGACCGTAGAGGGCGACCCAAGCTTGGAAGTCACGCTGGCGCGGGTATCAGCGCCGACCTTGATGTCGGTCGGCTGGGTGTCGACGGCGATGAAGCCGTTCATGGCCGTGACAGGCGTGCAGGCGGACAACAGCCCCGAACCGACCAGGACGGCGGCGCCGAGGACGAGCGGACTGGCGAGGCGCAACAGCATAGGGTAACTCGGGTTTGCTGCGGCGCGTTTGCCGCAATGGCTTTGACCTAACGCCAGTCGCCCCCTAGTTCAATCTGCAGAGCGCAATCGGCGATGACGCCGAATGACGCAAGAGAAGACGGCGAGATCATGTTCCAGCGCTTGTTCCGCGAAAGACCCGCGTCGGCCGCAGGCCGAGCCCTCTATGAGCCGCTGATTGCGCAGGCTCGGCGTCCAGGCTTTTACCTCGAAGGCCGAGTGCCCGACACCGCCTCAGGGCGATTTGAACTTTACAGCCTGCATCTGGCCCTGGTGGTGCGTCGGCTGAGGGGCGAGGATGGCTTCGCCGCGGAGGCCAGTCAGGCCCTCTTCGACGCCTTCCTCTCCGGATTGGACGACGGCCTGCGCGACCTCGGCGTGGGCGACCTTACGGTGCCAAAGAAAATGCGCAAACTGGCTGAGGCGCTCTACGGTCGCTTCAAAGGCTACGACGCGGCCCTCGCCGACACGGCCGAGCCGTCCGCCCTCGAGGCTCTGCTCGACCGCACGGTCTATGCCGGGGTCGCCTCCCCGCCGTCGGCGATTTTGGCGGCTTACGCGCGTCAGGCCGCCAAGGCGCTTGAGGCTAGCGACGTCAGCGCCCTCTTCGACCAGCCCCTGCCTTGGCCGGAGTTTGGGCTTGAGGCGGCGACATGAGCGGCCCCTGGTCTATTCCGATCCGCCTTGCAGAGGTCGACCGCGGCCCGCTACGTTTGGCGCCGATCCCGGACGAGGCGGCGCGCGCGCGGATCGCTGAGTCCATTGGCGTCGACGCAGTCAAGAGCCTGACGGCGAAGGCGACCCTTAAGCCCTGGCTCGACGGGGTTGAGCTATCGGCGCATGTGAGCGCGGTGGTGACCCAGACGTGCGGGATCAGCCTTGATCCATTCGATTCGAGCCTGGAGACCCGGTTCGCGCTCAAGGCCCTTCCCGCAGGCAGTCCGAACGCGCCAGAGGATCAGGGGCCAGCTTTGGTGATCGACCTTGAGGAGGAGGATCCTCCGGAAATCCTTTTGGGCGAGGTGATCGACGTGGGCGACTGGCTCGTCGAGTATCTTGCCCTCGAAGTCGATCAGTTCCCGCGCAAGCCCGACGCCGTGTTCGAACAGCCCGGCGGCGCTGAAGTGATCTCGCCCTTCGCCGCCCTTGCGGCGCTGAAAGATCGAAAGCCGCAAACCTGAGCGATCGTTTATAAGGTGTCTGCGTCTTCGGTTCGGCTTGCATCACGGCCGCTGATCGCTATCGTCCGCGCGCGCTGCGGCGACCGGGATAGCCCCGGCTCCGTCGCCTTCCTGGAGCGCGATCCGAGCTGGTGCCCGACCCGAACCGCCGACCGCTGACCCTGTCGATCGACGCAATGGGGGGGGACCATGGGCCGCCGGTCACGGTGGCCGGCGTGGAGATCGCCCTCGGCCGGTTGGCGGGCAGAGATCTGCGTTTTCAGCTGCACGGCGAGCAGAGGGCGCTGGAAACTGAGCTCGCCAAGCATCCCAAGCTCAGATCTCAGGTCAGCATTCATCACACGGACAAGCTGATTGGCGGCGAGGAAAAGGCGGCGCAGGCGCTCCGCCGAGGCAAGGGGTCGAGCCTTTGGAACGCCGTGGAGGCGATCCGCAGCGGCGGCGCTGATGCGGCGATATCCGGGGGCAATACCGGCGCCCTGATGGCGATTTCCAAACTCATCCTGAGGATGGCCGGCGGGCTTGACCGGCCCGCCATCGTCTCGAGCTGGCCGACCCGGCGCGGCGTCACCGCCATGTTGGACGTCGGCGCCAATCTCTCCTCCGACGCGGCCCAGCTGGTCGAGTTCGCCATTATGGGCGAAGCCTTCTATTGTGCGGTGCACGCCAAGCCCGGCCAGCGGGTTCAGGTCGGGCTGATGAATATCGGCTCAGAGGAGCAAAAGGGCCATGACGAAGTGCGTGAAGCCAACTCCATCCTCAGGGAGGGCGGCATCGAGCTCGACTACCACGGCTTTGTCGAGGGTGATGACATCGCTAAAGGCACGGTGGAAGTGATCGTTACCGACGGCTTTACCGGCAATGTGGCGCTCAAGACCGGCGAGGGCCTGGCGCGTTTTTTCTCCGCCGAACTGAAAGACGCCATGACTTCGGGGCCCTTGTCGATGGCCGGCGCGTTTTTGGCTCAGGGGGCGCTTAAGCGTCTTCGCGCGCGCATGGAGCCGCCCGGGGGCGGCCCGCTCCTCGGTCTGAACGGGGTCGTGATCAAGGCCCACGGCGGCGGGAACGCGAACAGCTTCGCCGACGCCATCAAGATTGCCGCCGACCTGGCGGCGTCCGACTATGCGAGCAAGGCGGCCGCGAACATGCAACGGCTTGCGAGGGCCCTTGAGGCCGCAAGGCCGGCTTTGGAGACGGGCGAGTGAGCGTCCTGCGTTCGGCGGTTCGCAGTGTCGGCGGATATTTACCAGAGCGGGTGGTGACCAACGCGGACCTGGCCGCTTTGGTGGAGACCTCCGATAGCTGGATCCAAGAGCGGACCGGCATCCGCGAGCGCCGCAGGATCGGCGACGGCCAAGCCGTATCGGATATGGCCCTAGAGGCGTCGAAACTGGCCCTGCAGCGGGCAGGACGTTCGGCGGCGGATGTTGATCTCATCATCGTCGCGACAACGACGCCGGATCTCACCTTTCCCGCCACCGCTGCGATCGTCCAGCGCAAGCTCGGCGCGCCGGTTGGAATTGCGTTCGACGTCCAGGCGGTCTGCTCCGGTTTCGTTTATGCGTTGTCCGTGGCGGACGGCTTTGTCGCCCGCGGTCTTTCCAAGTGCGCCATCGTCATCGGTGCGGAGGCCATGTCGCGACTGATGGATTGGACAGACCGGGGCACCTGCGTCCTGTTCGGCGACGGCGCAGGCGCGGTGGTGTTGGAGCCCGAGGCAGGGCAGGGCGCCACGACAGACAAGGGACTTTTGAGCTTCGCCCTGCGCTGCGATGGAAATAAGCAGGACCTGCTCTATGTAGACGGCGGCCCGTCTACGACCGGCACCGTCGGCCACCTGCGCATGGTCGGCCAGCAAGTCTTCCGTCATGCAGTGGTGAACATAGCCGAGGCGGTGGAGGCGGCGGCGGCGGCGGCGGGGGTAAAGGTGGCCGAGGTTGATTGGTTCATCCCCCACCAGGCCAACCAGAGGATCCTGCAGGGCGTGGCGCATCGCCTTGGCGTGCCCGAGGATAAGGTCATCTCCACTGTCGCCACCCACGCCAACACGTCGGCGGCGTCTATCCCCTTGGCGATGAACACAGGTGTAGAAGACGGGCGGATCAAGCCCGGCCAGCTTTTATTGATGGAGGCGATGGGCGGCGGTCTGACTTGGGGCGCCTGCGTCCTGCGCCTCTGAACGGCAGGTGTCGTGTTTCGCCGCTAAGACCCCTGCAGAACCCTTTGACTTCGCCCGCCTTTCGCGTCATGGACGATAGGCTGACTTGACTGCGGCGGGGGCTAGTATGAAGGGTGAGACCTTGACGCGCGCCGACTTGGCGGAGGCGGTTCACGATGAAGTGGGCCTGACTCGCCAGGATTGCGCCGGCCTTGTCGAGCGCACACTGGATTTAGTGGTCGAGGCGCTCGAGCAGGGTGAAATCGTCAAACTTTCTGGCTTCGGGGTGTTCCAGGTGCGGTCAAAGAACGCGCGGATGGGGCGCAATCCCAAGACCGGCGAGCCTGCGGCGATCGATCCGCGTCGCGTGATCTCCTTTCGAGCGTCACAGGTGATGAAGGCCTTGGTGGACAAGTCCCACGACGGGTCGGACCGGTCCTGAGGCGGCGGCGTGTTAGGCGATCGTGTGTACGGTTTTCAAACCCGCACATGCGCCCTCGCCATAGCTCACACACCGTATGGTTGGTTCAGATGAGTCGCCCTGAACCAGATCGGGTCTGACGCAGATGAAGGGTCCCGACGCTTTCCGTACGATTTCGGAAGCCGCATCGGAACTTGGCGTGCCCCAGCACGTGCTGCGCTTCTGGGAGACGAAGTTCTCATTTATCCGTCCGATGAAGCGGGCCGGCGGGCGGCGGTTCTATCGGCGGCAGGATCTTGATGTGCTGCGCGGGGTGCGCATCCTGCTGCATGACGAGGGTTACACCATCAAAGGGGTCCAGCGCCTTCATAAGGAGCAGGGCGTCAAACGCGTCCTCGCCGCAGGCGGCGCAGGAGATCCGCACGAGGGCGAAGCCTTGCAGGGGCTGCTTGAGGGGACGCGTGTTCGTCCGCTTATAGGCGAAGCGGCGCGACGAAGGTTGGATGCGATCCTTGGAGACCTCGAGGGTGTAAAGGCGCGACTGGATGCGCTTCTCACCGATGGTGATTCCTGATTGATATCGCAGCAGGGCCGCTTATAAGCGCCCCTTCGTCGGAGCGTAGCGCAGTCTGGTAGCGCACTTGACTGGGGGTCAAGGGGTCGTGGGTTCGAATCCCGCCGCTCCGACCATCCTTTTCCCCCGCCCGTCTGTCTTAGGGGCCACGATTCATCCAGGCGATGAACGGGATGAGCGGCAAACCCCAGGCCACGCCGACAACCGCCATATAGCCGAGCTGCAGCCAGGGCTGGTTCGGCAGATAGCCGAACACCACCACAGCGGTCCGAGCATAAAAGGCGAGGAAGGCCAGAATGCCGACTGCGCCGATCAGTTTGCGCAGGCGCGTCGGCATGGCGATTCCCTTCCAGTGTGGGCGGCGCGAGCGTCAAGGCTCGCCGCGTTGATTGACGAGGTGAGCACGGCGCCGCGTCGGCATTTAACCTGCTCTACCTAAAACGTCCGGGTCATTTTTCCAGAGCGTATCCGCTGAGCTCAACGCTAAAGCCTGTTTTCGCGATTTAGCGGCCGGACTTTATTGGGTCTGCTGAACCGCTTCGCGACGGGCTTAAACAGCGCTTGGCCCGGACGCACCGCGCCCGCGCGCGCCATGTGTGAGGCAAAGGTGTCATAAAGCGCTGTCGGCGATCCATCCCAAAGGGCTGACCAAACGTAGCTTTGGCGACATCCAAGGGCGCAGGCGTGTGGTATGGCCGCATGTGAACCCGCCTGAGCGGAATTGGCCCGGCCAAGGCGTTCGCATCCGAAGCGACGCGGATTGTGGCAGGGGTCCGGAGCGTCTAGAGGCTCCTCGGAGCGCAGTAAAGGTCGTCGATGCGTTGGAGTTATAACCTCGAGCGGTCTTACTCGACCGCCCTATGGCTGTTCGGCGTCGCCGCCCTCGTGTCGCTGATGGTCGTCGTCGGTGGGGCGACTCGGCTGACGGGATCAGGCCTTTCGATTACCGAATGGCGCCCGGTGACCGGAATAATCCCGCCCATGTCTGACGCCGGGTGGGCTGCGGAATTCTCAAAATACCAGCACATCCCTCAGTACCGGCTGATCAACCTCGGCATGCCGATCGGCCAGTTCAAGGCTCTCTACTGGTGGGAATGGGCGCACCGATTGCTTGGCCGGCTCGTCGGCGTGGCTTTCCTGGTCCCCTTCTTGATCCAGCTGATCGGTCGGCGCGTGCCCAAACGCCTGGTTTGGCGCTGTGTCGGCATCTTCCTGCTGGGCGCCCTTCAGGGGCTCGTAGGCTGGTGGATGGTGGCCAGCGGGCTTGAGAAGAACGTTCTGGTCGCGCCAGAACGGCTCGCAACCCACCTCGGCCTGGCGGTGTTGATCTTGGTCGCATGTATCTGGACTGGCCTCGAAGCCTGGTTCGGCCGTCCCCGCGCCGGCGGTCATCTGGCTGATCCGGTCTGGATCCGCGGCGCGATCGGCCTTGTGCTCATCGTGTTCCTGCAAATCATGCTGGGCGCCCTGGTCGCCGGCAATCAGGCGGGCCGAATCTACACAGACTGGCCGTTGATGGACGGCCGATTTTTTCCGGCCGCCTATGCCCTGAAGGGGGAGGGGGTGTGGTCCGTGCTCGCCCACAGTCAGGCCGCAGTGCAGTTCAATCACCGCATGGTGGGCTATCTCCTGTTTCTCTCTGTACTGGCCTACTTCGCGGGCGTTTCGAGGGGCTTTGCCCCAGACACGGTGAAACGCTTGGCGCTGTGGTTGTCCATCGCCGTCATGATGCAGGCCCTGCTCGGTATCTTGACCCTAAAGATGGCGACGCCGCTCTGGCTCGGGCTGATCCATCAGTCCGGGGCGGTCGTGGTTCTCTCCCTGACAACGACCCTCGCGTGGCGGGTACGGCGCGCCTGAAGAGTTGCGGTATTATGATACCACAACCTAATTTATCAGTCTTTTCAATGCGAAGCTGAGGCGAGGCCTCAATTCTGGATGTTGACATTCCGAGACGCGCCCCGTAACTACGCGCTTCTTTCGCCGTCGCCCCCTTGCGGCGGCGTCTTTTGTTACGGAAGCGCTTCCCATGATGAAGACCACGGCCTCCTTGAAGCCGGCGGATGTTGAGAAGAAGTGGATCGTGATCGACGCCGAGAATGCGGTGGTCGGCCGGCTTGCTTCATTCATCGCCATGCGCCTGCGGGGCAAGCATCGCCCCGACTATACCCCCCATGTCGACAGTGGCGACTATGTCGTGGTGGTCAACGCTGACAAGGTTAAGTTCACCGGCAACAAGCTGAAGGATAAAACCTACTACCGGCACACGGGCTATCCTGGCGGGATCAAGGAACGCACCGCAGACAAAATCCTCGAGGGAAAATTCCCTGAGCGTATTCTCGAGAAGGCCGTCGAGCGCATGCTGCCCAAGGAAAGCCCCCTGGCGCGCAAGCAGATGACCCATCTTCGCATCTTCGCCGGCCCTGAGCACACTCATCAGGCGCAGCAACCAGAAACCATTGCGTTCGCCGAATTGAACGCCAAAAACGCGCGGGTCCAATAGGTATGAGCGACGTGGAACCCACCGAAATCGCGGCGCCCGCGCCGCCGGCTTCGACCCAAGGTCAAGGCTTTGACGCATTGCGTGCGCTTCGCCCTGAAGGCCTGTCTGAGGCCGGCGCGCCGGCCGAGCCTCAAATTGACGCCCGAGGCCGGGCGTATGCGACCGGCAAGCGCAAGAACGCGATCGCAAAGGTCTGGATCAAGCCGGGCTCGGGCAAGATCACCATCAACGACCGCGACCAGACGATCTATTTCGCCCGTCCGGTGCTGCGCATGATGATCGCCCAGCCCCTGGAAATCGCCCAGCGCGCCAGCCAATTCGACGTGATCGTGTCGGTGCAGGGGTCGGGCCTTTCGGGTCAGGCCGGCGCCATCCGTCACGGTATCGCCAAGGCGCTCACCTATTACGAGCCCGGTCTGCGCCCGGTTTTGAAGCCCCACGGCTTTTTGACCCGCGACTCCCGGGTGGTCGAGCGCAAGAAGTATGGTCGGGCTAAGGCCCGCCGAAGCTTCCAGTTCTCGAAGCGCTAGCTGCGGCGCCATTCTGCGTTCCGGGGCGCTTCGGGCAACCGAGGCGCCCTTTTTCTTTGTTCCATTGGAGGGTCAGACCATGCTCCCCAAGGTGTTCATCGACGGCGAGGCCGGCACGACCGGCCTTCAGATCCGCGATCGGCTGGAGCGTCGGTGTGATCTCGAACTGGTGTCGATCGCTCCTGAGCTGCGCAAGGACGAAGAGACGCGCCGGTCGCTGCTGAACGCCGTCGACATCGCGGTCCTATGTCTACCGGACGAGGCGGCTCGGGAGGCCGTGAGGTTTATCGACAATCCGAAGGTTAAGGTGATCGACGCCTCCACCGCGCATAGGGTTGAGGACGGATGGACCTACGGCTTTGCAGAAATGCGGCCGGGTCAGCGCGCCGCGATCGCCGGAGCCTCCCGAGTGGCGAACCCCGGCTGCTATCCAACCGGCTTTATCGCCCTAACGGCGCCGCTCGTGCGCGCTGGACTGATTCCGCCGGATTTCCCGCTGACCGTCAACGCCGTGTCCGGCTATTCGGGCGGCGGCAAGGCGCTGATCGCCGAGTTCGAACAGGGCGGATCTAAGGACGCCCTGCGCCCCTATGCGCTAACGTTGAAGCACAAACATCTGCCTGAAATGGCGGCCTACGCCGGACTTGACCACACCCCGGTGTTCGCCCCTCTGGTCGGCCGTTTCGCGCAGGGCATGATTGTCGAGGTTCCGCTGCCGCTTTGGGCCCTTAAGGCCAAGCCCTCGGCAGAGACGCTCCGCGGCGTCCTGACCGCCGCCTATGCTGGCGAGCGCTTTGTCTCTGTGGCGGACGGCGCCGAGACCGAGCGGCTGCAAGACGCACGCGTCGGCGCGAGCGGCTATGTGGCCGATCTGGATCCCGAAGCGCTCAAGGACACCAATCAGCTCAAGCTCTATGTGTTCGCAAACGACGCTGCCCGCCAGGCGCGGCTCCTGGCTGTTCTGGACAACCTTGGAAAGGGCGCCTCGGGTGCGGCGGTGCAGAACCTCAACCTGATGCTGGGTCTCGAGGAGGGGACCGGCTTGGACTGACGCGGCCGACCGAGCCCCCAGGGATAATGCCTCCAGGAATGCGCCGCAGCTCCGGTGAGGTTTGAAACCCTAGGTCAAATCCTAGCCCGACGTCACTCCCCTTGGCGCCTTAGCGCGCTTCTGGCGATGCGCCGCCTTTGACCGCTGCCTGATCGACGCCAGGACGCCTCAGTTCTCGATACTCCGCACCTTCACATACCGGCCCGGCGCGTCCTCGATCGGCTTCAATGGACCCTTAGACGGGTCGCGCGCCGGCACCTTCTTGCCGGAGCGCGCGGACAGCCACTGATCCCAGTGCGGCCACCAAGAGCCGGGGTGCTCTTCGGCGCCGGCGACCCAGGCCTCGATGGTGTCCGGCGCTGATCCGTTGGTCCAGTGCTGGTACTTGTTGGCCGCAGGATGGTTGATCACGCCTGCGATGTGGCCCGAGCCCGCCAGGGTGAAGGTGATCGGCCCACCGAAGAGCTTCGCGCCCCGATAGACCGAACGCATGGGGGAGATGTGGTCGTCACGTGATGACTGCACGTAGACCGGCGTCTTTACCTTTGCGAGATCTAGCCTCGTCCCGTCCATAACGAGTTCGCCCTTGGCCAGGAGGTTTTCCTTATAATAATCGCGAAGGTAGCTCATATGCAGAGCGCGCGGCATGCGGGTCTGATCCGAATTCCAGAACAGTAGATCAAACGCCGCCGGCTCCTTGCCCATGAGATAGTTGTTCACGAAAAACGACCAGATCAAATCATTGGCGCGAAGCATGTTGAACGTATCGGCCATAGCCGAGGAGGGCAGCACGCCTCCTGCCGCTTCCATGCGTTTGTCGAGATCGGCAAGCCAATCGTCATTGGTGAACAAAAGAAGGTCGCCAGCCTCGGTGAAGTCCTGCTGCGCCGCGAAGAAAGTGGCGGAGTTGACCCGCGTGTCATCGTGCGCGGCCATGTCGGCGAGGGCGGTGGCCAGCAGGGTGCCGCCGATGCAGTAGCCGACGGTGTTGACCCTCTTGACGCCGCACTGCTTCACCACAGCATCAAGGGCGGCATAGACGCCGCCCTTAACATAGTCCGGGATCGCCATCGTTGCGAACTCAGGCCCCGGATTGACCCACGACGTGACGAACACGGTATATCCCTGCTCCGTTAGCCACCGGATCATGGAATTTTCTGGCCGCAGATCCAGAATATAGTACTTGTTGATCCATGGCGGAAAGATCAGAAGCGGTATTTCATAGACCTCGTCTCGGGTCGGGGAGAACTGCAGCAGCTGCAAGAAAGCATTCTCGAACACGACCTTTCCCGGGGCGGTCGCCACGTTTTCACCGACCTTGAACTTCTCGGCGTCTGTCTGGCTAATCGCCAGTTGTCCGCTCCCGCGCGCCAGATCCGCGGCAAAGCGCTCGGCGCCTTTGAGAAGGCTTGCGCCGCGGCTCTGCATCGCCTCGCGGAGGGCGACAGGGTTGGAGGCAAGAAAGTTCGACGGCGAAAATGCGTCGGTCAGCAGTTTGGTGAAAAATTCGACGCGACGCTTGGTCAGAGGATCTACCCCGTCAACCTCGCTCACCAGCCGGTTGAGCCAATTCGACGTGAGAAGGTAGGACTGCTTCATCACGTCGAACACCGGGTTGGTCGTCCAGTCCGGATCGTTGAAGCGCTTGTCGCCCTTGGCCGGCGTCGCCACAGGCTCGCTCTGTTCACCGATGGCCCGTTTCGCGGCGGCCCTCCAAAGGTCCATGTAGCCGTCGAACAGTTCCGCCTGTGCGCGGAGCATCCGTTCGGGTTCAGCCGCTAGCTTACCGATCACCTCGGTCATGGCCGGGCCGACGTGAAAGGGATCTGTCGTTATCTCCCCGCCGGCATGGCGCATGCTCGCATCCGCGAGCGCGCCCTGGGCGGTCAGCGCTGCCTTTGCGAGGTTTAAGGATAAGGTTTCCATCGCCTGGCGCTGTTCCGGCGGCAGAATGAACACAGGGTCTAGGTCGAAAGGCGCGGCGCCTGGCGTCGGGATCGACGGCTGAGCGCCGGGCTGTGACGGAGGGGGTGCAGGTTCTGCCTTGGGACCAGGACCGCTAGCCTTAGCCTTGGCGCTTGCCGACTTAGAGCTTTTGGGCGCTTTGATCTGCGGCGGCTTCGGTTTTGGCGCCGCCGTGGCGGCCGGTTTTTCCCCGGCGAGGTTCCTCTTGGATTTGACCTTGACGCCCGCGCCGGCGCGGACGCTGGGCTCGACCTCCGGCGCGGCAGGCGATGTGTCCTGCGCTTTGTTCGCTGCGCGCGCGCCGGCGGCGCGCTTCACGCCGGATCGGGTTCTGGACGCGGCCACGCGTGTGGTCCTTGCCGAACTCCCTGGTTTGCGCGGCATCTTACCTCCCTCGGGCGTGTACGGCTTGCCGCCCGCCCTTTCTTCTCGCCGACGATCGTCGCATAAGAGCGCCGATCTGAAGCGCCGTCATCGCGTAAATGCGACAAATCGGGATTCGGGCGCAAAGGAGATGAAGATGGACAAGACGGGGAGCAGACGTTGGCGGATTCGCGCGGGAACAGCGGCCATGGCCGCTCTCGCTCTCGCCGGCTGTTCCGCGATCGCGCCCTTGACTGACCAGGTCAGCGCCGGCGCCCATGAACTGATTGAGGCCAGCAACCTTACCCCGCTTGGCGTCAATCCATCTTCTCCGATTGCGCCGGACGCCCTTAAGGCCGAACAGGTGCGAGGTCCGGTGCCGAGCTTCGCCAGTGTTCCGCCGGCGCCAGGCGACGTCCGTGCGGCCAGCGCCTACAAGAGCGAAGTTGTCACCCTGGTTGCGGATAAACGTGGCCTCAATCAGTGGAGCAACGCCAACCCGCCCGGCATCCCCGACGCCTCGATCACCGAGCGCTACGCAGACGCTCAGCGTGAGCGGGTCGGCCATGAGCCGCCCGTTGCGCCTGAAAAGAAGGGCGATACGCAAGCGTTCGTGAGCAAGGGCCGTAAGGCGGTGGGGCAGACCGATGTCCCAGCGCCGGCCAAGTCGCCGAACTAGTCCTAGGCGACCAAGATGAATGATTTCCATAAGATACGGCGTTTGCCGCCCTATGTTTTCGAAGAGGTGAACCGACTCAAGGCGCGTTTGCGCGCCGAAGGGGTCGATATCATTGATTTTGGCATGGGCAACCCGGACATGCCAACGCCCAAACATATCGTCGACAAACTGATCGAGACTGCGCGCGACCCCAAATCCGGTCGTTACTCGGCGTCCAAGGGCATCATCGGGCTGCGACGGGCCATGGCGGGCTACTACGAACGCCGGTTCGGTGTGAAGCTGGATCCCGAAACTGAGGTCGTCGCGACCCTGGGCTCAAAGGAGGGGTTCGCCAATCTCGCACAAGCGCTGACCGCGCCTGGCGACACGGTGATCTGTCCTAACCCGGCCTACCCAATACATGCCTACGGCTTTATCATGGCCGGCGGGGTCATCCGCCATGTGCCAGCCCTCACGCCTGAGGACTACCTCTCTGGCATTCCCCGCGCGGTGAAGCATTCAGCCCCCGCGCCGAGTGTGCTCATCGTCTCTTATCCCTCCAATCCGACGGCGCAGTCGGTAGACCTCGATTTTTACCGTGAGGTGGTCCGGCTGGCCAAGAAGTACGAGCTTTTGGTGCTCTCGGACGTCGCCTATTCGGAGATCTATTTCGATGGCAATCCGCCCCCGTCGATCCTCCAGGTTGAGGGCGCCAAGGAGGTTGCAGTGGAGATCAATTCCCTGTCCAAGACCTATGCCATGGCCGGCTGGCGCGTGGGTATGGTGGTCGGCAACGCCAGGCTTTGTGCAGCGCTGGCCCGGGTTAAATCCTACCTCGATTACGGGGCCTTCACGCCAATTCAGGTCGCTGCGGCGGCGGCGCTCAACGGCCCGCAGGACTGCGTGGCGGAAATTCGCGCCGTCTATAAGGCGCGCCGTGATGTTTTGATCACCTCTATGAAACGCGCTGGCTGGGTCATTCCCTCGCCGCCGGCGTCGATGTTCGCCTGGACGCCCTTGCCGGAGGCCTATCGCGACATTGGCTCGATGGCCTTCGCCAAGCTCTTGATCGAACATGCGGGCGTCGCTGTGGCGCCTGGCGCTGGCTTTGGAGAGTACGGCGAGGGCTTCGTGCGGATCGGCCTGGTTGAGAACGAACACAGAATTCGCCAGGCGGCGCGCAATGTGAAGAAGTTCCTCGAGCAGTCGGGCCAGATTCTGTCAGCGCGCCGCGACATGCTGGCTGAGGCCGCGCAATGAGCCGCGAATGGCGCGTTGGCGTCGCCGGCCTCGGCGTTGTCGGGGGCGGGCTGATCAAATGGCTGCAGGAACGTCCCGAGTTCGCCCCGGGCGGCCAAAGCGTTCGGCTGGCCGGCGTCACGGCCCGCGACCGAGACAAGCCGCGCGGGTTCGACGTGTCTGGGGTCGACTGGTTCGACCATCCTTTATCGCTCGCGGTCTCGCCCGAGGTCGACATTTTCGTCGAGCTGATCGGTGGGCCTGAAGGCGTTGCGCGTGCTGCGGTCACCGCGGCGCTGAAGTTGGGCAAACCGGTTGTGACGGCGAACAAGGCCCTGATCGCCGCCCATGGTCTTGAGCTCGCCGCCCTCGCTGAGCGCACGGGCGCGTCGCTTCATTTTGAAGCGGCTGTCATGGGCGGAACGCCCGCTGTGAAGATGCTCCGTGAGGGGTTGGTGGGAGACGACGTGGTCTCCGTCGCCGGGATCTTGAACGGCACCTGCAACTTCATTCTGACCGAAATGGAGCGGACCGAGCGCTCCTTCGCCGTTGTGCTCGCTGAAGCGCAACGTTTGGGTTACGCCGAGGCCGACCCAACCACAGACGTCGGCGGTTTTGACGCCGCCCATAAGATTGTGATCCTGGCGGCGATCGCCTTTGGCGGCTCGCCCAATCTCGCCGCAGCGGAGATCGAGGGAATCCGGGCGGTCGAGCTTATCGATATCCGCCTTGCCCGGGATCTCGGCTATCGCATCAAGCTCATCGCAGAAGCGACCGGCGGCCCCAAAGGTGCAAGCGTCCGCGTGGCGCCGGCCCTTGTGCCTCTGAACCATCCCCTTGCTCAGGCCGGCGGCGCTCTAAACGCCCTCTTCGTGGAGGGCACGAGGGTGGGGCGGCTCTATATTCAGGGCGCAGGCGCAGGCGCTGGTCCGACCGCAGCGGCGGTCGCCGCGGATATCGCCGATGTCATCGGCGCGGCGCGCCGCCCGGTTTTCAGTCGCCCTGCGTCTGAGCTTAGTCCACTGCCTGCCCTGGCGCGTGACCGGAGGATCGATAAAGCCTTCATGCGTCTTATGGTGCGCGACGAGCCTGGAACCATCGCCGCCATTTCTGAAGCTCTGGCGAAGGCGGGCGTGTCCATCGACAGCTTTCTCCAACGTCCGGTTGAAGATAGCGGTCATGTGCCGATCGTGCTCATCACCCATCCGGCGACAGAGACGGCCATCGAGGAGGCAGTCGCTCATATTGCGTCCATTCCCGCGGTGATCGAACGACCAAGGTCGATCCGCGTGGCGCGCATCTGACGCTTGCAACTTAACTTTGACGCGAATCGCAACAGAACGAACCCGAAGAGAGACCCAGTTAATGGCCGGCGACGATTTCAAGCTCGAACGTAACCTCGCCATGGACGCTGTACGCGTAACAGAGGCGGCGGCGATCGCCTCCTGGCGCATGGTGGGCCACGGCGATGAGAAGGCTGCCGATCAGGCGGCGGTTGACGCGATGCGCACCGCGCTTAACGGCCTGGACATCGATGGGCTGATCGTGATCGGCGAGGGTGAGCGCGACGAAGCGCCGATGCTTTACATCGGCGAAAAGGTCGGGACCGGCAAAGGGCCGCGCATCGACATTGCGCTGGATCCCCTAGAGGGCACCACCCTGACCGCCAAGGCCATGGCCAATGCCCTTGCCGTCATGGCCTTTGCGCCGGGCGGCGGCATGCTTCATGCCCCCGACACCTATATGGATAAGATCGCTATCGGGCCCGGGTTTGCGAAGGGTTTGATCGATCTCGACGCGTCGCCCGCTGAAAACGTCAGATCGCTGGCCAAGGCTAAGGGCGTAGATCCTCGCGAGATCACCGCCTGTGTCCTTGATCGTCCGCGGCATGCGGACATCATCGCCAGCCTGCGCTCAGTGGGCGCGCGCGTGCACCTAATCACCGATGGCGACGTCGCCGGGGTGATCAACACAACCGATCCTGCCACCAATATCGACATCTACATTGGCTCGGGCGGCGCGCCGGAAGGCGTTCTTGCCTGCGCCGCGCTCAAATGCGTCGGCGGCCAGTTTCAGGGCCGACTGCTGTTCCGCAACGACGACGAGAAGGCGCGCGCCCGCCGTATCGGTTTTGCGGATTCAGATTTCGGCCGCAAATATGACCTCGACGACCTCGTCCAGGGCGACGCGATCTTCTCTGCAACGGGCGTCACCAAGGGAGCCCTTCTCGATGGGGTGTCCGTGGGCGGAGGCTACGTCCAGACCCACACCCTCGTGATGAACTCCGCCACGCGCACGGTGCGTGAGATCCGCATGAAGCGGCCGTTCTGATCGCGGTCGCTGGATCCGCCCACTGAAGCCCCCTCGCTGAGAGGCGTGCACGGCTGGCCCCGTCCAAGCCGTGGCCCGCGATCGGTGAAAGCCTCAGGGGTTGGTATTCGGCCGATGGGGACGAAAGCCTGGCCGATGCTGGCCAGATGGGAACTTCCGCGGCGACGCGACTCAGTTGGAGCGCTAAGCTGACCTCATGGCGGATGGTTCTGGCGCGGTCTCCTATCTTGGGGTTGAGCGATCGGTTTCTGGTCGGGCGTGGCGCATGCGGCCGGCGGATCCCAGTGCGGTTCGCGCGTTCCGCCAGCGCCTTGGCGTGTCTGAGCCCTTGGCCAGGGCTCTGGTCGGACGCGGCGTGCTGGACGCCGACGCTTATCTTAACCCGACGCTGAAGGGGCTCTTCCCCGATCCATCCAGCTTTGCGGACATGGACAAGGCCGCGAGGCTTTTGGTCGACGCCGTCCTCGACGGGCGAAAGGCGGCCGTCTTCGCCGACTATGATGTTGACGGTGCGAGTTCGGCCGCCCAGCTGGTTCGCTGGTTCCGCGCCATGGGCCGAGACCTTGTCATCTATGTTCCGGACCGGGTGAAGGAGGGATATGGCCCCAGTCCGTCAGCGTTCAGGAGACTGAAAGAGGAGGGTGTCGAGCTCGTCGTCACCGTCGACTGCGGCGCGGCCGCGCACGAGGCGCTGAGCTTCGCCGCCAGTATCGAGCTTGCGGTGGTTGTGGTGGATCATCATATGATGCGTCCGGGCGAAGCGCCGATCGCTGCGGCGCTCGTCAATCCCAATCGGCCGGACTGCGGTTCGGGTCAGGGGGCGCTTGCAGCGGCGGGGGTTACCTTCGTCCTTCTGGCCGCCATGAACCGGGAAGCCCGTCGGCGCGGCCTTTTCACCGAACGGCCAGAACCTGATATCCGCGCCTGGCTTGATCTTGCTGCGCTCGGCGCCGTCTGCGACGTGACCCAGATGGTCGGCTTCAACCGCGCCTTGACGTCCCAGGGCCTCAAGGTGATGTCCGGTCTCGCCAATCCTGGTCTGAAGGCGCTCATGACGCTCGCCAAGGCCGAGGGGCCGGCCACGACATTTCACGCGGGCTTCATCCTGGGTCCGCGCATCAATGCCGGCGGCCGGATCGGCAGGTCTGATCTTGGTGCGCGGCTCCTCTCCACCGACGACCCGCAGGAGGCGATGAGTCTGGCCTTGGAGCTCGACGCCCTTAACGTCACCCGAAAGGACGTAGAGCGCGACGCCCTGGAAGCGGCCGTCGTTCGGCTTGAACGCGAGGGCAATGATCGGGACGCCTCAGTCATTGTAGTGGCGGCGGAGGACTGGCATCCGGGCGTCGTCGGGATTGTCGCCGGACGCCTGCGCGAGCGATATCGCAGGCCGGCTATTGTTATCGCGATCGACCCGGTGACCGGCGTTGGCAAAGGATCCGGGCGCTCGCAGCCCGGTGTGAACCTTGGCGCGGCCATCCAAGCAGCCTACGAAGCCGGGCTGCTGCTGGCCGGCGGCGGACACGCCATGGCGGCGGGTTTGACCGTAGCCAGAGGCGGCGTGCCGGAGCTGAGGGCGTTTTTGCGCGAATACCTTCGTATCGAAACCGCCGAAGCCTTGGCGGCCGATGGTCTGGATATCGACGCCCTCAGCACGCCCGGCGGCGCCGATCGGGGCCTCTGGTCGGAGTTTCAGCGCTTGGCCCCCTTCGGTCCAGGCGCGCCCGAGCCGGTGTTCGCTCTGGCTGACGTCACCATCGAGGAGGCGCGGCTGGTGCGCGGCGGACATATTGCGTGCAGGCTTCTGGGTCAGGGCGGCCGCATAAAGGCCATCGCGTGGCGTGCGGAGGAGACAGCGCTGGGTCAGCGGCTCCTCGAGGGGGGCGGCTATGTTCATGTGGCGGGCCGGCTCAAACCCGACGACTGGAACGGACGAGAAGGCGTGCAGCTCGAAATCGAGGACCTGGCGGACCCGCGCAGCCAGGATGTGTTCGCCCAGCGGCTATGATCGGGGGCGGGTCGATTCACCAAACCGAACCCGCATCGATTCCTCTACACCGACCCCTCTTGCGATCCGAAGCGAACGCGCGATATAAGCCGCCCTCCGCGACGCGGTCCCTTCGTCTATCGGTTAGGACACCAGATTTTCATTCTGGGAAGAGGGGTTCGACTCCCCTAGGGACTGCCACGCGGTAAATATCCTCAATAAAATCCGGCAGCTAAGCGCCCAGAATTTGACAATCGCCCGAGTTTGACACTGGGGCGTTCACGTTATGGCTTTGATGGCCGATCGGGCGAGGGTGATCTGGTTGGCCGAGCGGGTGTAGCGCTCCGCCAGCGTCTGGTGGCTGGTGATCGCCATGATCTCGTGCGCCGAGCACCCGGCATTAGCCAGTCGCCGCGCCGCCGCCTTGCGGAGCCCATGGGTGGTGCGGTTCTTCAGCCCCGCCTGTCTCGCACGTTCGCCAAACCAGTTTCCGAAGCCGGCGACCCCAAGGGCTTCCCCTGCTCGGTGAGGAGGAAGGTCAGGTCGCCTGGCGGCAGGAGATCGATCTCGGCCTTCAGCACCGGATGCAGCGGGATCGACAGGCGCGCCTTGGTCTTCTGCTGGACGACGTGAAGGAGGTCGCCCCGGACGTGCTGGTGACCCATGCCGACGACGTCGCTCCGCCGCTGGCCGGTGTAGAGAAGGAGGGCGAGGGCGAGGCGGGGTTTGGAGCCCGAGGGCCAATGCGCCTCAAACTTCGCGACGTCCTCCTCGGACCAGGGCGCGAAGCCCTCCGACTTGTGGATCGATTTGATCCGGGTAGCAGGGTTGGCAGCGATCCAGCCGCGGTCGACGGCGAAGCTCAGGAGTGTCTTCAGCCGCTTCATCAGGACTTCGGACGCGCCAGGGCGGTCGGCGTAGCGGTCGAGCAGCTGAATCATCGAACCACTGGGCGCTGTGCCGCCTCGAAACCGGGTGACCCCGTGCGGCGATAACCCCGAGGCCTTGAAGTAGGCCTCCATGAACTCGGGGGAGCCGGGCTTCCCCGGCAGTGAGACACGGTCGAAGCCCTTGCGGCGGAAGTAGCAGCGCTGCTTGCCGGTCTGTTCGGTTAATGTCTGAACGTAGGGCAGAACGACCTTCTTCATCGGCGATCCTTAGCGTCCGAGGGCGATGTCCCAGGGATTGGCGTCCGGGAGCTTGGCAGGGGGCTTATCGACGACCATTCCGTCCTCGAGGCGGAGTGCTCCATCCGCCAGGAGCGCGAGCTTTGGGTCTTCGATTCCGCTTGCGCGAGCGGCTTTGAGCAGCGCCGTGGCTCGACGCTTCAGCTCTCCCGCCGTGGGCCCGGACGAGGTGTCGGGGCGACTACCTGAAGATCGAGACCTCTCTGCATGGGCCGGCCTCCGGACATCGCTTGAGCGGCGACGGCCGCTGGGGAGCAAGTCAGGGCTAGGAATCGAAGTTAACACGCTGCGGCCCCGAGTAGGCCGCTGAGGTACTCGGTGCTCCAACTTGCCAGTTTGCGTCGGAGTTTGATGCTGGTTTTCCTGGGGGCGGGCGGCTTGTTGGTTTTTCGCCTCAAGCTTTGGCGTTCGGGGCGCAGAGACTCGTCCGCCTGGCGCACCAAGTTCATGGCGAAGTGTCGGACGACAGCCATGTTTTTTGCGCCGTGCCCTTTGCGGAGACGCGACTGGTCTTCGTTGAAGGTGTCCCGAGCTGCCAATCCGACGTGTGGATAAACGTCATATCGCGGTCCTCTTCCGCCGCAGCATGGCCGATCGTGGGGACCTCGCCCCATACGCAGGCACGGTCGCTTGACCAGCAGTCATCCAACAGTGGGCCCGGTGAGGCAGCAGCCGCCTGATCGCGGTCGTTACGACGATCTCTCAGGCAGGTTGACGATCAGTGACATCGCCGGCCTTCCGCTTTAGCCAGCGGACCGCCTCGTAGATGTCGCTGGTTATGTGCACCGACCCGGTCGCCTCGTGCGTCGCGCGATATTCCGGCAAGGGACTGCGAACGCCCCCATCGAACAGCCGAGCGGGGCCCGTCGACCCGCGGGTCCGCTCTATGTCGCCGATAAGTTCGCCCTCGCGGGCAACCTCGAAGTAACCCCCGTCTCCGCCGTGGAGCTCGAGTCCTTCGACCGGCCGACCCGGCGACTTCGGCCGAGCTGTCAGGGACGGATCGCTTCGCTCCAGCGTCTCGCGTCGTGCCGTGGACTCGCTCTCCGCCGCGTCTCTCGCCGCGAAAAGCTCCGGAGTGGACTCTTCAGATTGAGCTGTCTCCACCTTTTCAGCCGCGCGGTCCCGCCGCAGGGTCTCTTGCGCGATCGCCTCGTCGCGGAGCGACTGCAGCCAGTGGACTAGTCTTCCAGTCTCGCGATCCGGGTCGTTGAACCAATCGGTCGACCACACGCGCCAAATGCGCCAGCCGAGTCCCTCGAGGACATCTTGTCGGATACGGTCTCGGTCGCGGACAGTGTAGTGGCTATGGTAGCGTGCGCTGTCGCATTCCACACCTGCTAGGAAGCCGTCCGGGCAGTCTGGGTGGCTGATCCCCAGATCAATTCTGAAACCAGCGACACCGACTTGAGGGGTCACGACGTAGCCGTGCGCTCGAAGTCGTTCGGCGACGAAAATTTCGAAGTCGCTGTCCGGCTCGGCGGGAGGTTGCGCGAGATCCGTCGTTGCGCCGCCCCTGGCGTAGACGAGGTAGCGCTGGAACGCCTGTATGCCTCTCGAGCTGTCGGGCGTGACCTTTACGTCATTCGGCCTCAGCGACGTCACGATCCAATTCGCCCGCTTGGCCCGGGTGACAAGGACATTCAAGCGTTTGTGGCCTTCGTCCTTGCGATTGATGAGGCCGAACCTCTGAAGAACTGGGCCGCCCGACATCTCAGGTCCGTAGACGGTTGAGACGATGATAACATCTCGTTCGTCGCCCTGGACGTTCTCAAGGTTCTTGATGAAGAACGGTTCGACGCTCTTCTCCCACTCCGACATGTAAGCCTCAATAGCCGGAGTGGTAGATCGGAGGTCCTCCAACATCTCGAACAGAAGTTCGCGCTGCGGCGCGTTCATCGTGACCACGCCAAGGCTCAGGTCAGGTCGGGAAACCATTAGTCCAACGGCCTCCTCCAAGACGACACGGGCCTCCGCCTCGTTTACGCCGCCCTGATAAAGACCCTGATCTACAGGAATTGTCCGAACGCCTAGAAAGTCGCTCAGCGACGCGGCGGCGGGCACCGTCACGAGCTCGCTCTCGTAAAACTCCCTATTGCTGAACATGATCAGCTGCTCATGGCGGCTGCGGTAGTGCCACTTCAGGCGTCGCCGGGCACCAAGGCGTTCGTATGCGAGGTCAAGGATCGAGACGGCCGCCGACGCAGGTCCGGCTTCCTCTTCCTCCTCGTCGTCGAAATTGTCGCCCGCTACCGCGAACATTCTGCTCGGGGGGAGCTGTTTAGGATCACCAACAACGACAATTTGCGCGCCGCGGCCCAGGGCGCCGATAGCCATTTCAGGCGTCATCTGGCTAGCCTCGTCGATGACGATGAGGTCAAAGCGCAGCTTGCCCGGGGGCGCGTACTGCGCCGCCGTGGTTGGCGACATCATCCAAACTGGCTTGACAGCCTGCATGGCCACCCCAGCACGTTCCGCCAGCGCCCGGAGCGTCACGCGGGCTCGATGGTGTTGCACAACGTATTCGAGCAGCTTCCGCTGCGTGTACGTGGACACCGGACCCGATCCATTGCCGGCAGGAATGGCGTCCGCTTGGCGCTCCAGCAGGATGCGCTTCGCCTCGGCTCTTTGTAGCTCCCGGTCGAGCGTACGGAACCGCTCGCGTACAAGCTCCAACTTTCCGCCACCGAGTATCGAGAGATCAGCTCCCGACGCGTGCAAAAAACGCTGAAGCAGGGTGCGTACGAGAGCGAGTTCGTACGCGTCCGCGAGGTGGGCGAGCGGCGTGTCAGATTTTAGCGCAGCCTCGTAGACCTCGGCCACCTCAAGCCGCCGAGCCTCCCGTAAGGACCGACCGAGGTCGGCATGAAGGCGTAGACCCGCCTCATCATCCAAAGCAGCGGCGATCGCCGCAGACATAACGGAGATAGGTGTGCTGGAGACTGCGGGGCCGGCCCCGAAGAACGTCGCTGGATCAAGACCCCCTTCGGTGGTGAAGCTCGTCCACTCGGCTTCGACTTCAGCGACGAGGATTTTGCCCTGCTCATGCAGGTGGCCTAGCGTCAGCATACTCTCGATCGGAGACTCGACTGCGCTCAGGGCGGCAAGGACCGGCCGCGGGACGAGGGCGCGACGAAGGCGCGTGATCCACTCGCATAAAGCGCGGAGATCTGCAGGATCTTCGTCGCTCTTGAACCAAGGGCGAATCTTGGCCAAGCCCTCGAGGGCGATCGTTCCGGCTTGAGCAGCGGCAATGTCGGCGCCGCCCGCCGAGTCGAGAGGAGTTGCGGGGCTCGCTCCTGAAGTCTGGGCGGATTGCAGAGCCGACCTCAGCTCCTCCGCGCGTCGCCTAGCCTCTTCTTCGAGTACGAAAAGTGAGATCCCGCCGTCTCCCGCAGGCAACTCCAGCTTCAGCCGATCGGCCCACACCGCGAGTTCTGTTTGGCGAGTTCCCGCCAGCAGGTGAACGACCCTGAGGTTCTCGCGCAGCAGTCCGGATTCGAACGCGCGTAAGCGGGCTCCAAGAGCTCGCGCGTTCGCAAAGTCCGACAGCCAGCCTTGCCAGGCCACGCCGAAGAGACGGCCGGCGGGCTCCTCCGCCCGAAAGCTATCCGCGCGCCTTATCCAGCGAGCGATCGCGGAGAGGGCGGACCCCAACTCCGGCGCCTTTTGAGGGCCGTTCAGGGCCCACGTCTTCAGTCTTCTAAATCGTCGAGCGCCTTTAGTTCAGCCTCGACTGCCTCCAACAAGGCTCCAAAGCGGGTCTGAACTGTGCCCCAGACCAACCGGTGTTGCACGTCTTCGTAATCGTGCCGAAAGACGTTACCTGCACCCGCCATTTCGCTCCAAGGAATCGTGGGGTGGCGAGCCTTCAAATCGGGCGGCAATCGCCGTGAGGCTTCGGATATTATCTCGAGGCATCGGGTCACCGCATAAAAGGCGAGGTTGTTGTC
>Ga0116231_10005659_pt1 | contig 24469 bp, 27 predicted proteins | sample S1TSphgellanicum_2_FD_89695 | JGI IMG/M metagenome (GOLD analysis project Ga0116231, IMG submission 89695) | Host-associated microbial communities from peat moss isolated from Minnesota, USA - S1T2_Fd - Sphagnum magellanicum MG | ecosystem: Host-associated > Plants > Peat moss > Unclassified...
GCTTGTCGATCAAGTTCCCGCCTCGTTGACTATGCGGGACTTCGGTGGCAGACCTACGCCACTAGAAGTGATGCCCCCGCTCGGCACAATATTCAAGCCACTTATTTAACATCATGTTGCGCGTCCAGCGCTGATCCAGTTCACGCTTGACTTCCGACTGCAGCTTGGCGAGTTGCGGATGGCGTTGAAATCCTCGAAAACTGCGCGCCTCGGCAAGCCGGGCGTCATGATACACACACACTTCCAGATCCGGATCACGCACCTCGGTGGCCGCGCAGTCGCCGGTGGCTGCGCAATCGAATGAGTAAGTGAGCCGGAAGACGCTCGTGTAGCGGCACTGCTCCACCGGAGTGAGATGCAAGTCACAATCCTCCGTGGTCCGCGACACCCGCGAGTTTGTGACCGCGCGCAAATCGTCGACCAGCCAACCTAGGCGCACGAAGTTGCTTTCATACAGGGTCATGAGGCTCACGAAGCTGCCCGGCATCGCGCGCCACGACGTTTTGCACCATTGGTCGGCTATCATTTATCGACTATACCATGCACCTTGCAAATGTCAGGGCCGCAGGCGCCTCTCGATTCCGGTGCGGTCGAGAATTCTGCTGGAGATTTCCTCGATCGAAACATCGGTCGCGTCGATCACCGGTATGCCGTTGCGCTCGAACAGCGATTCCGCGGCGCGCACTTCGAAAGTCACCTGTGTTGCCGACGAGTAGGGGCTGTCCGGCCGGCGCTCGTTGCGTATCTGCTGCAATCGGTCGGGCTTGATCGTAAGTCCGAACAATTTTCGGATGTAGCCGTCGAGTGCACGCGGTAATCTGCGCGATTCCAAGTCCTCGTCGGTCAGCGGATAGTTCGCCGCGAAGATGCCGTATTGCATGGCGAGATATAAGCATGTCGGGGTCTTGCCGGAACGCGATACGCCCACCAGGATCAAGTCGGCGCGGTCGTAGTCTCGAACCGCCGATCCGTCGTCGTTGGCGAGCGCGAAATTCGTGGCATCCATGCGCATGGCGTATGAATGCGCGTCGGCCATGCGGTGCGTCCTACTCGCCATATGGGTGGATTGCGTCTTGAGTTCGTTTTCCAGCGGTGCTAGGAACGGATCGAAGAAATCAAGAAAGAATCCGCTGCTGCCGCGGACGACGTTGCGGACTTCTTCCTGCACCAAAGTGCTGAAGACGATGGGCCGCACGCCCTCATGCTCCCCCACCAGATCGATCTTGCGAACGGCCTCGATCGCCTTGTCAACCGTGGAGATAAATGGCACAGTCACCTGTCGAAATTCGATGCCGTCGAATTGCGTCATGAGGCTGTGACCCATTGTTTCCGCAGTGATGCCCGTTTGGTCCGATACGAAAAACACTGTTCGCTTGATCACGGTAACCTCTGAAAGCTGCGGCGGCGGCGCCAAGTTGCCAAATTTAACCTATCGCCGGACGAGCAGCTCAACATGAAGCCTTACATCATTCCCTTCGAGAAACTGAAGAACACGGACGTCGAGCTGGTGGGCGGCAAGAACGCATCGATCGGCGAGATGATTTCCGGACTCGCGAACCTCGGGGTGTCGGTACCGGGCGGATTTGCCACCACATCGCACGCCTACCGCGACTTCCTGGCCCAGGATGGGCTCGATGATCGCATCCGGGAAGTGCTCTCGTCGCTGGACGTCGACGATGTGGACCGCCTCGCGGAGGTTGGTGCGCAGATCCGGCGCTGGATGCTGGCGACGCCTTTTCCCGCGAGGCTCCAGGCCGAGGTGCTCGAGGCATGGCGCAGCATGCGCGGCAGCGCCGACGTGGCCGAGTTCGCCGTGGCGGTGCGCTCGTCCGCCACTGCGGAGGATCTGCCCGATGCCTCATTCGCAGGTCAGCAGGAGACATTCCTCAACGTGCGCGGCGAGGCGCATTTGCTCAAGAGCATGCACGAGGTGTACGCGTCGTTGTTCAACGATCGTGCCATCGCCTATCGCGTGCACAACAAATTCGACCATAACGCCGTTGCGCTTTCCGTCGGCGTGCAGAACATGGTGCGCAGCGATTTGGGCAGCGCCGGCGTGATGTTCACGCTCGACACCGACTCGGGCTTTCGCGACGTGGTTTTCATCACTTCCGCGTACGGACTTGGCGAGACCGTGGTACAGGGCGCGGTCAATCCGGACGAGTTCTACGTCTACAAGCCGGGGCTGCGCGCCGGCAAGCGCGCCATCTTGCGCAAGAATATCGGCGGCAAGGCACTGAAGATGATCTATGCCGAGCCGGGTTCCAACGAGCGTGTGCGCACCGTCGAGGTTGCGGCGAAGGACCGTAACCGCTTCTCGTTGGAGGAAGCCGACGTCATCGCACTCGCGCAGCAGGCACTGATCATCGAAGATCACTACAAGACGCCGATGGATATCGAGTGGGGCAAGGATGGCTCGACCGGAAAGATTTACATCCTGCAAGCCCGGCCCGAGACCGTGCAGAGCCGCGCCGGGCGCACCATCCAACGCTTTACGTTGAAATCGCGGTCCAAGGTCGTCATCACGGGGCGCAGCATCGGCCAGCGCATCGGCGCAGGACCCGCGCGCATCATCAACGATGTCAAGGAGATGTCGCGAGTACGCGCCGGCGACGTGCTGGTGGCGGACATGACCGACCCGGACTGGGAGCCGATCATGAAGCGCGCCTCGGCCATCGTGACCAATCGCGGCGGCCGGACCTGCCATGCAGCCATCATCGCCCGCGAACTCGGCATTCCGGCGGTGGTGGGTTGCGGCACGGCAACGAGCGCGATCAAGGAAGGCCAACCGGTCACCATCTCGTGTGCCGAGGGCGATACCGGCTATGTATACGACGGCGTGCTCGAGTACGACCAGCGCAGCATCGAACTCGATGCGATGCCGGCGATCCCCGTCAAGATCACGATGAACGTCGGCAATCCGGATCGCGCGTTCGATTTCGCGGGGATTCCGCACAAGGGAGTGGGCCTCGCCAGGCTCGAATTCATCATCAATCGCATGATTGGCGTGCACCCGCGGGCGTTGCTTGAGTTCGACAAGCAGAGTGCCGAGGTCAAGGACGCGATCGGCAAACAGATTGCCGGCTATGGCAGCCCGATCGAGTTCTACGTCGATAAACTGAGCGAAGGTATTGCACAGATTGCCGCTGCTTTCGCGCCGGAACCGGTCATCGTACGGCTGTCCGATTTCAAATCCAATGAATACGCCAATCTCATCGGAGGCAAGAACTACGAGCCGCACGAAGAGAATCCCATGCTGGGTTTTCGCGGCGCGTCCCGCTACATCGACAAGGTGTTCAGACCCTGCTTCGAAATGGAGTGCCGTGCGCTCAAGCGCGTTCGGGACGAGATGGGCCTGACCAACGTGCAGGTGATGGTGCCCTTCGTCCGAACCTTGGGAGAAGCCAAGGCCGTTACCGAGCTGCTGGCGGAAAACGGCTTGCGGCGCGGCGATAACGGGCTCAAGCACATCATGATGTGCGAGCTGCCGACCAACGCGCTGCTGGCCGATCGGTATCTGGAATATTTCGACGGCATGTCGATCGGCTCGAACGACATGACTCAGCTCACGCTCGGCTTGGACCGCGACTCGAGCGTGGTAGCCAAGTCCTTCGACGAGCGCGACGATGCGGTCAAGGCGCTCATGGCAATGGCCATCAAGGCCTGCAAGTCGCAGGGCAAATACGTCGGCATCTGCGGCCAGGGCCCCTCCGATCATCCGGAGTTGGCGCGCTGGTTGCTGGAACAAGGAATCGACAGTTTGTCGCTGAACCCGGATACGGTGGTCGAGACATGGATGTTCCTGGCTGGCGAGCGGCCGAAATAGCTCAAAGAGGACGAAACAGGCGCTCGCGATAGAACTCGAGTTCGCGGATCGATTCGCGTACGTCGTCGAGCGCCAGATGCGCCGAGTTCTTGGCAAAGCCCGCCGCCACCTTGGGTGCCCAGCGCTGTGCCAATTCCTTCAGCGTACTGACGTCCAGATTGCGGTAGTGGAAGAAAGCTTCGAGTGCCGGCATTCGCTGTGCGAGGAAACGCCGGTCCTGACACACGCTGTTACCGCACATCGGAGAACGTCCCGCCTCGACCCAAGTCTTCAGAAACCCGAGCGTCTCGCGCTCCGCGGCGCCGGTGTCGATGCTGCTCGCGAGAACACGTGCCCAGAGACCTGAGCGGCCGTGTTGATTCCGGTTCCAGTCGTCCATCGCATTCAGCACCGCCTCGCTTTGGTGAATGGCGAAAACCGGGCCCTCGGCGAGCACCTTCAAATGTTTGTCGGTTACGATTGTCGCAATTTCGATGATCAGGTCTGAGTCCGGCTTGAGGCCGGTCATTTCCAAATCGATCCAAATGAGGTTCTCTGGAGATTTCATGGCGTACCAGCGGCGAAATCCGGCATGGTAGCAGAGCGCGGCAGCGGCACAGTACTGGCAAGCTTCGGGCGGGGCGCGCTGGTGCAGAGCGGCGATGCGATCCTGCACTGCGGCCTGGTGGGCCGAAAACTGCGTGTCGTGTGCGGGGACCGCGTGGCATGGGTGCACGCGCACACCGCGGATGGAGCCTCGATCGAATCGGTGGCACCACGCCGCAATCTCATCGAACGCATCGACGCGCGCGGCCGCCCCGAGGCGGTCGCCGCCAATATCGACCGGCTGGCCATCGTGGTAGCGGCCGAGCCGGCGCCGGATTGGTTCCTCGTCGATCGCTACTGGGCGGGCGCCTTTCTCAAAGATCTCGATGCGCAGCTGATCGTCAACAAGAGCGATCTGGGCACGGCAACACTGCAGGAGCAAGTGAACGAATACCGGAATTTGAAGTTGCCATGCATCGAAGTATCGAGCGTCTCGGGCGCGCACTTGAGCGAGCTGAAGTCGCTGCTGGCCGGCAAGGTGACGCTGCTGGTCGGGCAATCCGGGGTTGGCAAATCCTCGCTGGTCAATGCCCTGGCCCCCGATGCGGCGGCGCAGACCGCGCAGCTCACGCGCGATGCCGAGGGACGCCATACGACCACGACGGCCCGCTGGTACGTGACCGGCGAGAATCAAGCCCTCATCGATGCACCCGGGGTACGCGACTTCGCGCCCCCCGCCAGCCTGTTGCGGGCTGCCGAACGCGGCTTCGTCGAGGTGCTCGAGCGCAGCGTCGATTGCCGCTTCAAGGATTGTCGCCACATGGAGGAACCCGGCTGTGCGGTGCGCAGCGCCGTCGTGAACGGCCTCATGATGCCGCGGCGCTACGAGAGCTACCGGCGCCTGTTCAGGCTCTACAAGAGCCTGGTGTCCGGCAGCTAGGAGCCCGTCGGACTCAGTCCGAGAGGCTCCTAGACAGGTTCCTTGGAGACGGCAGTGCGTCCCGCCAGGGCATGAGCCAACGTACCGCCATCGACGTATTCCAATTCGCCGCCAACCGGCACGCCATGGGCAATACGCGAGGCCTTGATCCCTAGCCGCAGCGCCAGTTCACCGAGGTAGTGGGCGGTGGCTTCGCCCTCGGCCGTGGGATTGGTGGCCAGGATCACCTCGCGAACCTCCCCATCACGCAAGAGCTGCTCGAATTCCGGCAGGCCCAGTTCGGCCGGGCCGACGCCGTCGAGCGGCGACAGATGCCCCATGAGCACGAAATAGCGCCCGCGAAAACCGCCGGACTGCTCGATCGCCACGACATCGGCGGGCGACTCCACGACGCAAAGCTGCGCCGTCTCGCGCTGGCTCGAGGCGCAGATGCCGCACAATTCGCTCTCCGTCAGCATGCGGCATCGCTTGCAATGCCCGACGCTGCGCAAGGCCTCCGCGAGCGCATGGCTCAAACACCGGCCGCCGTCGCGATCGCGCTCCAGAAGGTAGAAGGCCATCCTTTGGGCGGATTTCGGGCCCACGCCCGGCAAACATCGCAGAGCGTCGATCAGGCGCGCGAGAGCAGGAGAATATTTCATCGCGAACCTCTGTTGAAGACGCGCCAGGAGCCTAGAACGGCAGTTTCATGCCGGGCGGCAGGTTCAAGCCCGACATCAGCCCTGCGTATTTTTCCTGGCTGCGCGCCGCAATTTTGTGCACGGCATCATTGACCGCCGCCGCCAGCAAATCCTCCAGCATCTCCTTGTCCTCAGAGAGCATCTTCGGTTCGATCCAGACGCGCTTGGCCTCGTGCCGGCCGTTCAGCGTGACCTTGACCATGCCGGCGCCGGACTCGCCGATCACTTCGAGGTTCGCGAGCTCCTCCTGGGCCTTTTTCATCGTTTCCTGCATCTGCTGCGCCTGACGCATCAGACCGCCCAATCCGCTCTTCATCATTTGGGTCTCCAGTTCAATTTCCAGGCTTCACCGAACCTGCGTCAATGTCCGCGCCGAAGCGCTCGCGCAGGCCCTTGACAGTCGGGTCGGACTCGAATGCGCTTACCGCACGCGCCAAGCGCTGCTGCTCCGCCAGGGCTCGCTGCCTGGCGGGTGAGGCGATCTCCGCCGCGGCGATCTCGAAATTGACGCGAATCTCGCGTGCGAAATATTTCGACAAGCACGCCGCAAGCTTGTCGTCGATCATACGGGTGCGACGGTCGGATGCGGCAGGATCGATCTTCAATGTCAGCACGTCGTTTTCGAAGCGGGACGGCACGCAGTTCAACGCGAACTGGCGCACCATACCGCTCAAACTCGCCGCCTCCACCAGCGCGGGCCAACCATCGGCGTCGATCGCGGCGAGCCTGACCGGTGCCGGGATCGGCGGCGCTGCCGGGGCCTTCGGGTGCGCCGCTTGGACCTTGGGTAGCTGCAACGCGTCGTCGGGCCGGAAAGCCAGCATGCGCAGCAATGTCATCTCGAACCCCAGACGCGGGTCGGGCGCCATGTTCAGATCGCGGCGGCCACCGAGCGCGATCTGGTAATAGAGTTGCGCATCCTCGGGTGACAGGGCTTTCCCTAAGCGGCGCAATTCGCCCGCGTCGAATTCCTCATCGTCAGCGGCCGCCTCGGGCACTATTTGCGCGACGGCGATTCTTTGCAGGAACGCGGCCAGTTCCGCAAGTGCCCGATCGTAATCGGGTGCGCCGGCATCGAGGACGCTCACCTCTGCCAGCAACGCCGCTCCGTCGCCGCGCGCCAGCGCGTCCACCAAACGGCTCACGTGGCCGCGATCGATGGTACCGAGCATCGCCCGAGCATTCGCCTCGGTCACGCTGCTGCCGCCAAACGCGATCAGTTGATCCATGAGGCTCAGGGCATCGCGCATGCTGCCGTCGGCAGCGCGCGCCAGCAAGGAGATTGCCGCGGCTTCAAAGGGCAGTGCCTCCGCCACCGCAATCAACTTCAGGCGCTCGCCGATGAGCGTCGCCGGAAGGCGTTTCAAACTGAATTGCAGGCAACGCGACAGAACCGTCACCGGCAGCTTCTGTGGATCGGTGGTCGCCAACAAGAACTTGACGTGTGGCGGCGGTTCCTCCAGCGTTTTCAACAACGCATTGAAGGAATGGTTCGACAGCATGTGCACTTCGTCGATGAGATAGACCTTGTAGCGGCCCCGGGTGGGCGCGTATTGCACGTTGTCGAGCAGTTCCCGCGTGTCGTCCACCTTGGTGCGGGATGCCGCGTCGACTTCGATGAGGTCGACGAATCGTCCCTCGTCGATTTCCCGACATGCAGCACACGTGCCGCAAGGATTGGAACTCACACCGGCCGTCTCGCAATTGAGCGACTTCGCCAGGATGCGGGCGACCGTGGTCTTGCCGACACCGCGCGTGCCGGTGAACAGGAACGCGTGATGCACCTTGTCGGTGTCGAGGGCATTCGCCAAGGCCCGCAGGACATGCTCCTGCCCCACCATCTCGGCGAAGCGTTTGGGACGCCACTTGCGGGCCAGTACGACGTAGCTCATGGGATAGGAGTTAGTTTAACAGGCACGCTTAACTGAGGCGCCCTCTACCGAGGCGCTCTCCCGCGAGGCGCAGTGCCGCGATACGTGCCCGTGGCGCACCGTCGCGCCCCCACGCCGGAGAACGGGAGGCGGCCCGCGCCAGCAGGACTTCGGCGCCCGACATGATGTCGCTACCGCTGCTCCCTTCCGGGCCTGACGGGGTTCGTGACCAGTCGTCGCGAAGATGCAAACGCGAGCCGCCATAACTTGCAATACCGAAATGACGAGTAAAGAAATCGTGGCGGAGTGGGTGGGATTCGAACCCACGATGGGCTTTTAGGCCCATACACACTTTCCAGGCGTGCGCCTTCGACCGCTCGGCCACCACTCCTAAGCGGCGCAAGGGTACCGGACCCCACCCAGTGGATCAAATACAGTTGCTCGGGACTAGGAGCTGCTTCCGGCCTTGTTCGAGGGAGCGGCCTCATAGCGCGGCGGAATGTCCAGGCAGGTATCGTTGCGCCCCGGGGGCGGCGGCGCGAGCGTTACGCTCGGCACCACCAGCGCACCCGAGGTATTCGGCTTATCGAGGCCTTCCGGCACGATCAACGGCGCTACCTCCTTGGCACTCTGGTATTCCTGCGGCTTGTGACAATCGGGCTGCAGTTTGGCGAGCAAATGGCAGCCGCTCGAACACGCCACCGCCGCTGTGGCCATCACGACCCGAACGAATCTCATGCTGCATGGTCCTCTCGCTGTCGCCCTTATTTTACCGGAATCGAAGGGGCCTCGATGGATAAATTGGTACCTTGAGTGCCGGACATACACCCTGGCAAGCGCCCATCCGGTAGAATTTGCCGGGATGAAACAACATATCGTGATTTCCGCGGTCGGCGGCGACCGCGTTGGCATGGTGCACGAATTGGCCAAGGCGGTCGCTGACTGCGGCGGCAGCATCAGCGAAAGCCGCATGACCTCGCTCGGCAATGAATTCGCCATGCTGCTGCTGGTCAATGGCAACTGGCACACGCTCGCCAAGCTCGAGGGAGAATTCAAGAAGCTCGGCGACGCCACCGGCATGAACATACAGCTGCGCCGCACCGAGGAGCGATCGGCGAGAAATGATATGCTGCCCTACTCGATCGATGTCGTCTGTCTCGATCAGACGGGCATCGTCGCGGGCCTTTCCGGGTTCTTCGCGCAGCGATCGGTCGATATCGCGGAATTGTCCACGCGCTCCTACGCCGCCGCACACACCGGTGCACCCATGTTCTCGGTGCAGATGATCGTCAATGTACCCAGCCGGCTGCACATCGGCGTATTGCGGGAGGAGTTCATGGACTTCTGCGATCACCTGAACCTGGATGCCATTTTTGAACCCGTAAAGAGCTGACATGAGCAAAATCGAAATCGGTAAGAAGGCGCCTGAATTCAGCCTGGAGGGGACCGGCGGCGAGTGGTCCCTCGAGGACGCCGCCGGCAAGCCGGTCGTCATTTATTTCTACCCGCGCGACAATACCTCGGGCTGCACCCAGGAGGGCTTGGACTTCGCGGCGTTGCACCCGCAGTTCAAGAAGGCCAAGGCCATCGTGATCGGCATTTCCCCCGACAGCCTCGCGTCGCATGAAAAGTTCAAGGCCAAGATGGGGTTTCCTTTCGAACTTCTCAGCGACCCCGGCGAGAAGGTCTGCAAGCTCTTCGGGGTGATCCAGGAAAAGAGCATGTACGGCAAGAAATACATGGGCGTCGAGCGCAGCACCTTCGTGATCGATGGCAAGGGAGTGCTGCGGCACGAGTGGCGCAAAGTCAAGGTCAAGGGCCACGCCGAGGCGGTATTGGCGACGGTGATATCGCTGTGACGGGCAATCTGCGGCCAGGAGCCTAGGCGCCGCGGTGCTGAAAGGTGGCCAACGCAACCCGGTGCGGCGCATTTTCGTGCTCGACACCAACGTTCTCATGCACGATCCCACCTCGATTTTTCGCTTCGAGGAGCATGACGTCTACATTCCGATGACGGTGCTGGAGGAACTCGACGCCGGCAAGAAGGGACTGTCGGAATCGGCGCGCAACGTGCGCCAGGTGAGCCGCTTTCTCGACGAGTTGATGCAGGGCGCCAGCAAGAAGCAGATCGACCGCGGTCTGACCCTGCCGACCGGGGCAGCCATCAATCATGGCAAGCGCCCACCGGCAGGAAGGCTTTATTTCCAGACGCAGCTGCTCGAAAGCGTGCTGCCCGACAGCCTCCCCGGCCAGGGAGCCGACAACGCCATCCTCGCCGACACGCTCGCCCTGCAGCAAAAATTCAAGTCCGCGCGCGTAACCCTGGTCTCGAAGGACATCAATCTTCGCATCAAGGCCGCCATCGTCGGCGTGCAGGCAGAGGACTATTCCAGCGACAAGACCATCGAAGACGCGGACTTGCTCGCCAGGGGCGTGCAGCAATTGCCGGCGGACTTCTGGGAGAAGCACGGCAAGGGCATGGAGTCGTGGCAGCAGCAGAGCCGCACCTACTACCGCGTGCGCGGGCCGCTGGTCAATGAATGGAAGGTCAATCAATTCGTCTACGACCCGGGTGAGAACGGCATGGAAGCCGTGATCCGCAAACTCGAACGCGACAGCGCGGTGCTGGAACTGACGCTCGACTATCGCACGGAACGCAATAATGTATGGGGAGTCGCGGCACGCAACCGCGAACAGAACCTCGCGCTCAATCTGTTGATGGACCCCGAGATCGATTTCGTGACGGTGCTGGGGCCGGCCGGCACGGGCAAGACGCTGCTCACGCTGGCCGCCGGACTTGCGCAGACGCTCGACCACAACCGTTTCAGCGAAATCATCATGACGCGGGTGACGATTCCATTGGGCGAAGACATCGGCTTCCTACCGGGAACCGAAGAGGAGAAAATGGAGCCCTGGATGGGGGCCCTCATGGACAACCTGGAGGTGCTGACTCAGAGCCAGACCGGCGGCGCCTGGGGCCGCGGAGCCACCAATGATCTGCTGCGCCATCGCATCAAGATCCGCTCGCTCAACTTCATGCGCGGGCGCACCTTTTTGAACAGGTTCGTCATCATCGACGAAGCCCAGAATCTGACTCCGAAGCAGATGAAGGCCCTGGTTACCCGGGCCGGTCCCGGCACCAAAATGGTTTGTTTGGGAAATATTGCGCAAATCGATACTCCGTACTTGACGGAAACCACGTCCGGCCTAACCTACGTGGTCAACCGCTTCCATGGATGGGCGTTTTCCGGCCATATCACCTTGGTGCGCGGCGAACGCTCGCGACTGGCCGACTACGCATCCGAAGTTCTTTGATTTTCCGACGGTTTCGGGCGAACTTTGGATTCCCGGGGCAATCAAACCGGCGACGGAGGCCGAATGTCGATCTTGAAAACCCTGGGTGCATTCCTGGCTGCTGCCGCGTTGGGAGCCACATTGAGCGTGGGCTTCGCTGAAGGGTTGAGCCCGGGCTCCGGCCCGCAGACCGACCTGCCTGATCTGGGCAGCCCGGCGAATGCCGCGGTGTCGATCGACGACGAATACCGCGTCGGATTGAGCTACGTCGCACAGATCCGTGAAACCGGGGTCATATTGAATGACCCGGAAATCAGCCAGTACGCGCAGGAGATCGGTCACAGCCTCTCGAGCCACGCGCAGGAAGGCGAGCATCAATTCTATTATTTCGTCGTGCGCGATCCGGAGGTCAATGCGGAGGCGATTCCCGGCGGCTTCGTCATCATCAACAGCGCCCTGATTCTCGCGACGCGCAATGAGAACGAACTGGCCGGCGTGCTGGCGCACGAGACCGCGCACGTGACCCAGCGCCACATCGTCCGTCAACTCATCGATCAAAGCCACGCCGGGCTGCTGACGACCGCGGCCATGCTCGCCGGCATTCTTCTGGGTGCGACCGCCGGACGCGGCAACCCCAACGGCATCGAGGGCGCGATCATCGCCGGCCAAAGCGCCATGATTCAGCATCAGATCAATTACACGCGCGACAGCGAATTCGAGGCCGACCGCATCGCCATCAGCACCATGGTGAGCGCCGGCTACGATCCTTTGGGCCTCGCGAGCTTCTTCGACTACATGTCGCAGATGGGGCCCAATCCGGAACGCGTCAATGCCGTGCAGTTCCTCATCAACCATCCGATCTTCTCGGACCGTGTCGCCGAAGCCAAGAACCGGGCTGCGCAAGTGGGCCGCATCCATCACGAGGATTCGCTCGGCTATCTGCTGACCCGTGAGCGATTGCGTTCGATCGCGGGCGATCCGGAGGCGGCGCTGCAATACTACGCGCTGCTCGCCAGGAACGGCGGCGGCAAGAACATCGAAGAGCGCTACGGCAAGGCGGTCGCACAGATCAATGCGAAGCAGCCCGCCGCGGCCATCCCGGAGCTCGAGGCGTTGGTGCGCGAATATCCGCGCGTCATGCAATTTTACGGCGCGCTGGGCCAGGCTTATCTGGCCGCCAATCAGTTGAAGGAGTCGAGGGCCATCTTGGCTGCCGCGATGGGTTTGTTTCCACGCAATGTGCCGATCACCATCCGCTACGCGGAGACCTTGATGAAAAGCGGCGAGAACCGTCAGGCGCACCTCGCATTGCTCGACTTGTTCAATGTGGTCGAGCCCACGCCGGATCAGACGCGGCTGATCGCCAAGGCCGCGAGTGCGGCGGGCGATACCGCGGATTCCTATGGATACATGGCGGAGTTCTACTTGATGACCGGCGATTTGAAGGCCGCCATCAACCAGCTCGAGCTTGCGTTGACGATGCCGGGACTGGACGCGATTCAACGCGCGCGCTTCAGTGCGCGGCTGCAAGAAGTCCGCGCCGCCCTGCCGAAGGACCACAAGAATACCGTGGCCGAAGACAATCGCGGCAGCGGATGACCGCGTAAGCCTGTATCTTTCCAGGTTGGACGTAGACAGGGAGACAAATAAAATGTTGGCAAGATCCCACGCGCGCGGGTTGCTCGGCGGCATTGTTGCACTGAGCCTTTGCGGCTGCGTCACGCTGCCGCCGAATACCCAGCGCTCGCCCCAGGACCCATGGGAGTCATGGAATCGGGGTGTTTACAAAGTCAACGATAAGCTCGACCGCGCGGTCCTCTCACCCGTGGCGCGAGGCTACGTGAAAGTCGTGCCGCAGGTGATCCGCACCGGCATCAGAAACTTCTTCACGAACCTCAACACGACCACCGTCTTGATCAACGACGCGCTGCAGGGCAAGTTCCTGGCGAGCGCCAATGATCTCGGTCGCTTCGTCATGAACTCGACCATAGGCCTCGGCGGCCTGTTCGATCCGGCGAGCGCGGCGGGCTTGGAGAAGAACGACGAGGATTTCGGCCAAACTCTCGGCAAGTGGGGCGTGCATTCCGGACCGTTCCTGGAGTTGCCGCTGTTCGGGCCGTCCGACGTTCGCGATGCGCCGGCGCGAGTGGTGGACGCCTACACCAACCCGCAGGCTTACATTCACAACATCGAGATAAAATATCCCCTGTACGGGCTGTACTTCATCGACACACGCGAAGGGCTGCTGTACCTCGATGACACGCTCAAGCATGTTTACGACCCTTACGCATTCATACGCGATGCCTATCTACAACGGCGCGCGTATCTGATATCCGACGGAAAAATCGACGAACAACCGTTGGAGGATCCTGGCGACACGCCACCGGCGAAACCCTAGGAGTCTAGGAGCCTCGTGGCCCACCCGTGGCCTTTTCTTGTGAGGCGCTCACTGGCTCGAGACAGGCGCACGGCGCGTGCCGTCCTGGAGCAGCGCCTCGACTTCGCTCAGGCGCGCGAGTTCCTGAATCTGCTCGGGGATGTTCTCGTACTGCAGCGCACGATTCGCTTGCTTGGCGATACTCAGGAATTCGATCAAGAGTGCGAGGCCGGAACTGTCGCTTTGCAGCACTGCACTCAAGTCGATGACCGCGGCGCGACCGCCGTTGATGGCCGACTCACCCTCCGCGAGGAGCGCGCGCACCGTCGTGAAGTGCAGTGCGCCCGTCAGCCGCGAGCGCTCGCCCGCTTGCATCTCGAAGGCCGCGTGCTCGGTGGACGAGTCACTCAATGGCTGCTGCTGGCAGGCGCCGCGACGGCGCCAACCCTGCCCTCGGTTTCCAGACGATTGATCACCTCGTCGAGTCCCTTCTGCTGAACCTCAGAGGCAAAATCGGTGCGGAAACTCTTGACGTAGGAAATCCCCTCGATCACGACGTCCCATGCCTTCCAGCCGGCATCGGTCTTGTGGAGGCTGAAATCCACGGCCACCTTATCCCCGTTCTCGCGCTTCACTTGCGTGTGCACGGTGGCGGTCGTGGCGCCGGGGTCGCCCCGGTAGGGCAATATCACGAATCGATCGGCCGTGAAGTCCACGAGCGCCGCGCCATAATTGCGCAGCAGCGAATGATAGAACGCGTCGATGAAGCGCTTGCGCTGCTCCGCGGTCGCGGTGCGCCACGTCTGTCCCAGCACGAGCCGCGCCGCATATTCGGTGTCAAAGTTCGGCAGCAGCACGTCGCCGACCAACGCATCGAGCTTGGCGCGATCCTTGACATAGGTCTGGCGGTTCGCATCCAGTTCCTGGAGCATGCGCTGCGCAGACTGTGCCACCAGCTCCTGGGGCCCGAGCGCGCTGCCGCTCGGCGGCGTTGCAGGAGCATCCGCGGCGCGCGTCACCAGGGCCGCCGCGCACAAAATCACGGTCGCCAACGTCAATCGCATCATTTTGTCTTCTCCGGCTTGGCCTCAGGTGCGGGGCTCGGCTCAGAGTCGGCTTTGGACTTGCCGAAGTTTGCCAACATCTGGCCGATCAAGTTCTCGAGCACGAACGCCGACTGCGTGAAGTCTATGTGATCCTTGTCCTTGAGATAAGTGTCGGCGCCGCCGGCGGTCAGTCCTATGAACTTGCCGCCGAGCAGTCCTTGAGTGTAGATGCTCGCGTCGCTGTCGGTGGGAATCTGGTTGTACTGCGCATTCAAGCTCATCGTCACGACCGCCTTGTACTCCTTGGTGTCGAATCCGATGTTAACCACCCTGCCGATCTCGACGCCCGCCATCGACACCGGTGCGCCGACTTTCAGATCGCCGATGTTGTCGAACTTCGCGATGACCTCGTAATGCGGCGGCGTCGAGAAGGAGAGCCCGCGGCTCGTCGTCTGCGTCGTCAGATAGAACAACGCGGCGAAGCCCAAGAGCACGAACGCGCCGGTGCCCAGATTCAAGGTGTGTGTTTTGCGCAAAGCAATGACCCCTACAAGAAAGCCGCGGTTAACAGATAGTCCAAGAACAGGATGACGACCGCCGAAGTCACGACCGTGCGCGTCGTCGCCCTGCCGACGCCTTCCGCGGTCGGCGACGCATGATAACCCTCGTAAACGGCGATGAGGCTGCAGGCCACGCCGAATATGCAGCTCTTGACGATGCCTTCATTGATGTCCGATAAAGCCACGGATGCGCGCATCTGCGACCAGAAACTGCCCGAATCCACGCGCATGATTTGCACGCCCACCAGCTGCGCGCCATAGATGCCGATGGCGGCGAAGATCGCCGACAACAGCGGCATCGCGATGACCCCGCCCAGAAAGCGCGGCACGACCACGCGCTTGACCGGATCCACCGCCATCATTTCCATGGCGGTCAGCTGATCCGTGGCCCGCATCAGTCCGAGTTCTGAGGCCAGAGCGGTGCCGGCGCGGCCGGCGAACAACAGCGCCGTCATCACGGGTGCCAGCTCCTTGACCAGGCCGATCGCTGCGGCGCTTCCCAGAGCTTCCTCGGATCCGAATCGCCGCAGCAGCTGATAGCCCTGCAGCCCCAGCACCATGCCGACGAACATGCCGGAGAGCATGATGATCACGAGCGACAGCGCGCCGGCGTTGTAGATCTGCGCGGAAATGAGATTGAAGCGCAGGAAAGCCGCGGGCGTTAGAATCAGCAGGCGGATCAGGAACCTTACTTCACGCCCCAGCGTCTCCAGGGTTTCGATCATGCTTTGCCATGCGTCGCGCATCTTTGTCTCTAGTCTGCGCGGTCGCGCGCCAACAGCTGCTCGAAATAATTGGCAGCCGGATAATGGAAAGGCACCGGGCCGTCCGCCAGACCGCCGACGAACTGCTTGACGACTTCGGAAGGGTTGTTGCGCAGTTCCTGCGGTGTGCCGCTTGCCGCGACTCCACCCCCCGACAGCAGGAATACATGATCGGCCACCGTCGCGATTTCCTGCACATCGTGCGAGACGACGATGCTGGTAATGCGCAGCGCATCGTTCAAGCGCCGGATCAGCCGCAGGATCACACCCAAAGAAATCGGGTCGAGACCTGCAAATGGCTCGTCATAAATGAGTATGTCCGGATCCATGACCATGGCGCGTGCGAGCGCCACGCGCCGGCCCATGCCGCCGGACAGTTCCGCGGGCGCGAGCTCGGCGGCGCCGCGCAAGCCGACCGCCTCGAGTTTGGTCAGCACCAGCAGCCGGATCAGCCTCTCCGGTAAATCCGTGTGCTCACGCAGCGGGAAGGCGACATTTTCGAAAACGCTCAAATCGGTCAGCAGCGCGCCGTTCTGAAACAACATGCCCATGCGCCTGCGCAGCGCGTACAGACCGCGGCGCCGCAGCGTCATGAGGTTCTCCCCCGCCACTTCGATGAAGCCGCTGCTCGCCGTGACCTGCCCCGTGATGAGCCGCAGCAAGGTGGTCTTTCCGGTGCCGCTCGGCCCCATCACGGCGATGACCTTGCCGCGCTCGAACTTCATGTTGAGGTTGTTGAAAATAGGACGCCCGCCGACCGCGTAGTTCAGATCGCGGATATCGACGATGGGGGCAATATTGTTCAATGGGTTTCAAGACCGGCGACAGCCGCCGGTCCTTAGCTTAAGAATGGCTTCGACTTAAGCCGCAGATTCCATCGAAACCCGGTAGGCGCCGACCGAAGCCAGGCCATTGAGCTTGGCGCGCTTGGCGAAAACCTCCTGACCGCCGGCGAACTTGGCCTCCTGACCGCCCCACTCGCGCAGAGCGTCATCCTGCAGCGCGCGACCATAGCTGAAGGTCATCGGCCAGGGTAGCGGACCCGCGGCATGCATCAGACTCAGGTGCAAGGTCGCCTCCGTGGAACTCTGGCCGCCCGACAAAAAGGCGATGCCGGCGACCGCCGAGGGCACCTGACGCTTGAGTGTTCGTACCGTGGCCTCGGCCACCTCCTCCGGACTTGCCCGGCGCGGGCACCCCTTTCCGGAGATCACCATGTTCGGCTTGAGCACGATGCCTTCCAACTCGATTCGTGCGGCGAACAATTGTCCGAACACGCGGTCCAGCACGACATTCGTGACCTCCTCGCAGCGCGCCAAATCATGCGCACCGTCCATCAGCACCTCGGGTTCGACGATCGGTACGATGTCCGCTTCCTGGCAGAGCGCCGCGTAGCGCGCCAAGCCCTCCGCGTTGGCGTCGATCGCATAGCGGGTCGGAATGCCGCTGCCGATGTCGATCACGGCACGCCATTTGGCGAACCTTGCCCCGAGCTTCGCGTATTCAGCCAGCCGCTCGCGCAAACCGTCCAACCCTTCCGTCATCGTCTCGCCCGGGAATCCCGCCAGCGGCTTGGCACCTAAGTCCACCTTGATTCCGGGCAAGATCCCGTGCTTTGCGAGGTATGCCGGGAAGGGCTCGCCCGCCCGGGTGCTCTGCCGCAGGGTCTCGTCGTAGAGGATCACGCCGCTGATGTAGGCTTGCGCCGTCGTCGCCGTGAACAGCATTTCGCGGTACCTGCGGCGGTTCTCCTCCGTTGATGGCAGATTGATCGAATCGAAACGCTTCTTGATGGTACCGCTGCTTTCGTCGGCGGCCAGAATCCCTCGATTTCTTGCCACCATTGCCTGAGCCGTGGCGTTTAAGGTCGCGGTGTTCATGCCTTGGGTCGCTCGCTGAAATTGTAAAATTGTGTGCTCTGCAAGGATAACAAACTCGAATGCCGTACGCCCGGCGGCTGGCACAGCGGCCCGTGTCTGGACCCGCCGCTCAAATAGGACTAAAATCGTCCACATAAAGTACCCGCAAGGATACGCATCTCTATGCTGCGCATGGGAAAACTGACCGATTATGCAACCGTTGTGCTGGCGAGCTTGGCGGACGAGCCTTCACGGCATCGCGCCGCCGCTGACTTGGCGGAGCGTACCCGCTTGAGCCGCCCGACGGTAAGTAAGGTCCTGAAAGGATTGCAGCGCGCAGGCATGGTGATCTCGGCACGGGGCGCGCAGGGCGGGTACCGGCTGGCGCGCCCTCCTGAGGCAATCACCGCGGCGCAGATATTGGATCTGTTCGAGGGGCCGATCGCCATCACGGAGTGCAGTGGAGCTGCCAGCCAATGCGGCATAGAGCGTCTGTGCCGGGTGGGGGGCGCATGGCAACGCGTCAACGCCGCGATTCGCCGCGCCCTCGAGGATGTAACGCTGCAGCAATTGGCCGGTCTGGACGCACCGGCATTACGCGTCGCCGATTTGGCGGCGGAAATTCGCGTCGATCGTTAACCTATCTGGAAGAGCTAACTTGTCCGGCAATCAAGATCTGCAGGCGCTGGTAGGCGCAAAATACCGTCACGGCTTCGTCACCGATATCGAATCTGACAGCCTGCCGCCGGGGCTGGACGAATCCGTGGTCGCTGCCATCTCGCAAAAGAAGGCCGAGCCGCAATTCCTGCTGGACTGGCGGCTCAAAGCGTTCCGCCATTGGCGCACGATGAAGGAACCGAGCTGGGCCCACGTCCACTATAAGCCCATCGACTACCAGGACATTGTCTACTACTCGGCGCCGCGGGCTCCCGCCAATGCACCGAAGAGCCTCGAGGAGGTCGACCCGAAGCTGCTTGCGACCTATGAAAAGCTCGGCATTCCGCTGCATGAACGCGCGCGCCTCGCCGGCGTCGCGGTCGATGCGGTATTCGACAGCGTCTCGGTGGCCACCACCTTCAAGGAAAAGCTGGCCACGGCCGGCGTCATATTCTGTTCATTTTCCGATGCGGTACGCGACCATCCGCGCCTGGTCCAGCGCTACCTGGGCACGGTGGTGCCGGCCGGCGACAATTTTTTTGCGGCGCTCAATTCCGCCGTTTTCTCCGATGGATCGTTCGTGTACGTGCCGCCCGGCGTGCGCTGTCCGATGGAACTGTCGACGTATTTTCGCATCAACGCCGCCAAGACCGGCCAATTCGAGCGCACGCTGATCATCGCCGCGGAAGGGGCTTCCGTCAGCTATCTGGAAGGCTGCACCGCGCCGATGCGCGATGAGAACCAGTTGCACGCCGCGGTCGTCGAGTTGGTGGCGCTCGACAACGCACAGATCAAGTATTCCACGGTGCAGAATTGGTACCCGGGCGATGAGAACGGCGTCGGCGGCATCTTCAATTTCGTGACCAAGCGCGGCGAGTGCCGCGGGAGAAATTCCAAGATCTCCTGGACGCAGGTCGAGACCGGCTCGGCCATCACGTGGAAGTACCCGAGCTGCGTGCTGAAGGGAGAAAATTCCATCGGCGAGTTCTATTCGGTGGCGGTCGCCAACCACTATCAGCAGGCGGATACCGGTTCGAAGATGATTCACATCGGCAGGAACACCAAGAGCACCATCATCTCGAAGGGCATTTCCGCCGGGCGGGCCGCCAACACCTACCGCGGCTTGGTGAAGATACTGCCCAGCGCCACGGGTGCGCGCAATTTCACCCAATGCGACTCGTTGCTGCTCGGTCCGCTCTGCTCGGCCCAAACCTATCCGTACATGGAGGTGAAGAATCCGACGGCGACGGTCGAGCACGAAGCTAGTACCTCCAAGATCGGTGAAGACCAGCTCTTCTATTGCCTGCAGCGGGGCATTTCCGCCGAAGACGCGGTCAACATGATCGTGAGCGGTTTTTGCAAGGTGGTGTTCAAGGAACTGCCGATGGAATTCGCGGTCGAGGCGCAGAACCTGCTCAGCGTGAGTTTGGAAGGCGCCGTCGGCTAGGAGCCGGGATTCGAGAATGGGAGACGTCGATTTGCTTGCGATCAACAGCCTGCTTGCCATAGAGAATTTGAGCGCCCGGGTCGCCGGCAAGGACATATTGAAGGGCGTCAACCTGACGGTAAACGCCGGTGAAGTTCACGCCATCATGGGACCGAACGGCTCGGGCAAGAGCACCCTGGCGCAGGTACTCGCCGGACGGGAAGACTACGAGGTCACGGGCGGCTCGGTAGCGTTCGAGGGACGCGACCTGTTCGCGCTGCGCGCCGAGGAGCGCGCGCGCGCCGGCCTGTTCCTGGGGTTCCAGTATCCGGTGGAGATACCGGGCGTGAACAACGTGTACCTACTCAAAGCGGCGCTCAATGCCAAACGCAAGGCGGCGGGCGAGCCCGAAGTCGACGCTTATGAGTTCCTGACGCTGATCCGGCAGAAGATGAAATTCATGCAGATGAGCGAGTCGTTCTTGACGCGCGGCGTCAACGAGGGCTTCTCCGGCGGCGAGAAGAAGCGCAACGAAATCCTTCAGATGTTGGTTCTGGAACCGAAGTTGGCCATCCTCGACGAGACCGACTCTGGCCTCGACATCGACGCGCTCAAGATCGTCTCCAAGGGAGTGAATAGCTTGCGCGATGCGCGGCGCGCGGTGGTGTTGGTGACGCACTACCAGCGGCTGCTCGACTACGTCGTGCCCGATTTCGTGCACGTGCTGTCCGGCGGCCGCATCGTCAAGTCGGGCGACAAGTCGCTCGCCCAGGAACTGGAACGCCGCGGCTACGATTGGGTCGAGTCGCAAGACGCATGAGCGCCACGGCACATGCCGACCGCGGCACCGCATCCGCCGCCTTGCGCTCCTTCGAGGAGCAGTGGCAATCGCGGACACTGGATACACTGGCGCCCGTGCGCGAAAGGGCCATGGACCGATTTTTGGCGCTCGGCCTGCCCACGAGCCGCGATGAGTCATGGCGCTATACGAACACCCGCAACTTGAACGGCGTGCGTTTCGCCGCCGCGAAGGCGCATGCGCGCGGCGACGTGGAACCGTTCGCATCGGTGTCGCTGCTCGACGCTGCACAACGCGCGGCCACCATCTCGGTGGTCAACGGACACCCTTGGCTGCGGGGCATCGACTCGGTCATCAACGAGATCGAGGTCGCGAGCCTCAAGGAGGTCGCGCGGCTCGATCCGAAAATGCTGATGGATCTGATCGGCGCTCCTTCGTCTGCGGACAACCAGCGTTGGGCCCTGCTCAATACGGCGCTGTTCGTCGACGGTCTGTACCTCAAGGTCACGAAGAACGTGCCAACCCCGCTGGTGATCCTGCACGTCGGCGTCGGCACGGACACCGACACGATAGCCTACCCGCGCGTCATCATCGAGGTCGCGCCGGGTGCCGGCGCCACCATCATCGAGCATCACGTCGCGCAGGGCGAGCATGCGGTGCTGGTCAACTCCAACACCCAGGTCACCCTCGGTCGTGGCGGCCACCTGGAGCACTATCGAGTGTTCGCGACCGGACGCGAATCGACGCACTTCGATCATCTGGCCGTGCGCCAGGAGCGTGACAGCGTCTTCAAGCAGTTTACGATCGCGCTCGGCGGCGGCCTGGTGCGCGCCGACATGGACGTGAATTTGAACCAACCCGGCGCGACGTTGCAGAGCAACTCGCTGCTGGTGGGATACGAAGGGCGCCATGTCGATTGCGTGAACGTCGTCAAACATGCCGCGCCGGACACGACCAGCCGGCAAACGTCCCGCGCCATCGCCAGCGACAACAGCCGCGTGATATTCAACAGCAAGGTACACGTTCAACCGGGAGCCGCGCGCGCCGAGTCGCACCAATCCTGCCGTGGTCTGCTGCTGTCCGATGCGGCGGAAATCGATTCACGGCCACAGCTCGAGATCCATGCGGACGAGGTCAAATGCATGCATGGGGCGACCACCGGCCGCTTGGAACCGGACATGCTGTTCTATCTGTTGTCGCGGGGCTTGGACCGCAATACGGCTCAGAGCTTGCTGGTGTTCGCGTTTCTCGCGGACGTGCTCACCGGCATGTCTGTGTCCTCTGCGCGCAACTCGATCGAAAACGCCTTGATCAATCAGATGCCCGATTCGCAACTACTGCGGAACTTTCGTTGACATGAAAAATATCGCCGTGATCCAAGACACCCCGAATTTCGATGTCGCCGCGGTGCGGCGCCATTTTCCCGCGCTGTCGCGCACCGTGCGCGGCAAGCCGCTCAGCTATCTGGACAATGCCGCCTCCGCCCAGCGCCCGCTGCGGGTCATCAACGCGGTCGATGATTACGAGCGCCATCATCATGCCAACATTCACCGCGGCGTGCATACCTTGAGCCAGGAGGCAACTGCGCTGTATGAGAGCGCTCGCGACCGGCTGGCGCGGTTCATCAATGCGCGCTCGCGCGCGGAGATCATTTTCGTGCGCGGCACGACGGAAGCCATCAATCTCGTCGCACAAAGCTTCGCGCGTTCGTCGCTCAAAGTTGGCGACGAGGTGCTCATCACGCACCTGGAACACCATTCCAACATCGTACCGTGGCAGATGGTTTGCGAGCAGACCGGGGCGAAGCTCATCGTCGCTCCCATCGACTCGCGCGGCGACGTGCCGGCCGATGCGGTGATCTCGTTGATGTCCCAGCGCACCAAGATCTTCGCCTGTGCGCATGTATCGAACGCCCTGGGCACGGTATTGCCTGTGAAGCGGCTGGTCGAAGCCGCGAAGAGCCGCGGCATCACGACATTGCTCGACGGCGCCCAGGCGGTCTCGCACCTGCCGGTGGATGTCCAGGACTTGGGCTGCGACTTTTACGCGTTTTCCGGCCACAAGATGTATGGACCTACCGGCGTGGGCGTACTGTACGGGCGCGAGCAGCTCCTCGAGCGCATGCCGCCCTGGCAGGGAGGCGGCGAGATGATCCTGCAGGTCAGCTTCGAGAAGACGACGTTCAATGGCCTACCCAACAAATTCGAGGCCGGAACGCCCAACATCTCCGGCGGTATCGGCCTCGGCGCCGCGGTGGATTTCATCACCTCGCTGGACCGCGATGCAGCCCATGCCCACGAGAGCGCTCTGCTCGATTACGCGACCCGTACTTTGTCAAGCATTCCCGGGCTCGTCATCGTGGGCACGGCGCCTCACAAGACCAGCCTCGTCTCCTTCACGGTCGAGCACGTACACCCTCACGATCTGGGAACGATTCTCGACGAAGAAGGCGTGGCGGTGCGCACCGGTCATCACTGCGCGATGCCGGTCATGGACTATTTCAAGGTCCCCGCGACCGCGCGCGCATCTTTCGCGCTTTACAACACCTTCGAGGAGATCGACAGGCTTGCCGCCGGTATTCATCGCGCGCGCAAGATGTTGTCGTAAGGTAGCACCATGGAACTCGACGACTTATACCGCGACGTGATCCTCGACCATAACCGAAGCCCAAGAAACTTCGGAGGTTTGGAACCCGCCGACGCGCGCGCCGAGGGCTTCAACCCCCTGTGCGGCGACCGGCTCACGCTGCGACTGCGCATGGCGCACGACAAGATCGAGGAGATTCGCTTCGAGGGACAGGGCTGCGCGATCTCCACCGCATCCGCCTCGTTGATGACCGAGGCGGTCAAGGGCAAGACGCGCGCGCAAGCCCTGCGGCTGTTCGAGGACATCCATGCGCTGCTGACCGACGATGGGGCGACCGGCGGGGACGATCTGGGCAAGCTGGCCGCACTCTCGGGAGTGCGCGAGTATCCGGCGCGCGTCAAATGCGCCAGCCTCTGCTGGCATACGCTCGCGGCCGCGTTGGGCGGACACGCAGCCACCACCGGGGCCGCCCCAGCGGCGGCCGTTGCCTCCGTGTCGACCGAATGAGGCGCTGAACCCGTGTCGAGTCCAAACGAAGCAATCGTCGTCCAGCGCGATGTGAAAGCCGTCGCGATCCCGGCGGGCGTCGAGGTGAATCTCAAGCTCGGCTCGGTGGGATACATCACCCAAGCGCTCGGCGGCAGCTTCACGGTTTACATCGACGGCAACTTGTTCCGCATCGCCGGACACGATGCCGACGCGATCGGCAAGAAATCGGCACAGGCGCCTGAGGTGCCGCCCGGCGCTTCAGAAGAGGACATCAAGAACGTGATCTGGCAGCAGTTGAAGACTTGCTTCGATCCCGAGATCCCGGTCAATATCGTCGACCTGGGCCTGATCTACGAGTGCGACGTCACCAGGAACCAAGACGCTTCGCGCACGGTCGATATCAAGATGACGCTGACCGCGCCGGGATGCGGCATGGGCGAAGTGTTGGTGGCGGACGTACGCGACAAGGTTCAGTTGGTCCCGACGGTCGCGCAGGCCAATGTGGAATTGGTGTTCGACCCGCCGTGGAACCAAAGCATGATGTCCGACGAAGCACGACTGCAGACCGGCATGATGTAGGCAGCGAGGTTTAGCGTGACGTGGATAGATGCGGGACTCACGGCGGACTTGCCCGATGGAAATACCAGATCCATCGCGGTGGGCAAGCGCATGATCGCGGTGGCGCGCAGCGGCGAAGTCTTTTACGCCGTGGAGGATGTGTGCACTCACGATGGCGAGCCGTTGACCGGCGGTGACATCGAGGGCACGGA
>Ga0116231_10005661_pt1 | contig 24463 bp, 22 predicted proteins | sample S1TSphgellanicum_2_FD_89695 | JGI IMG/M metagenome (GOLD analysis project Ga0116231, IMG submission 89695) | Host-associated microbial communities from peat moss isolated from Minnesota, USA - S1T2_Fd - Sphagnum magellanicum MG | ecosystem: Host-associated > Plants > Peat moss > Unclassified...
ACCAAAATAGTTGAAAGTTGGTCTTGTAGTTGCAAATATTCTCAAATCTAGTCGCAAACGACTATAAGTCGCATGTAGTCGTAAATTGACTGGTTACATTTTGGCTGATTTCTACTAGTGAAACTTCTCAAAAACAAGATACTGAAAATCTTGGTCATACCCTATCACTTTTGTTGCAACGTAAATCGCTATATTTTTAAAGATCTCTACACTTACCTTCTAGACCTATATACCATATGCAAGGCGAAAGCACATTGAGGTCTCACAATTTTGGCAAATTAGAGTCCTTTTTCAAATTCCTTTTCCAGTGTAGTTGAAAACTGGCTTAAAATATGAATATTTAGATAATATTGAAAGTAACATTTTTTTCCATTTCTAACTTCAAATCATGATGTTATAAGACATATAAAAAATATAACAAAAGAATTTTTTTAAATAATTGTTTTTAAATGCTTTAAAAAAAACTTTTTAAATAATTACAATTTTTGGGATTTTAAAAAGTCCATAACATAATAAATTAAAATCACATTCTATTCATTCAATGAATCTTCAATTTCTTAAACATAATTCATCCAATATTCCAAATTTTCAAACACATAAGATTAACACATTGTAAAATAAAAATCCATATCCATGAGTTTTGCAAGTGTGACAAAAAGTGTGGGCAAAATTCAAAAGTCCATTACTTATTGGCTATCCACGATTTTGATTTGATTTTTTCATTTTTGGAAGGTTGATTATGATAGTTTTAAATAAATGAGTTTTTTTTTAAATTATTTCAATGAATTTTATTTTATTTATTTTATTGTATTTAAGGAATACAAGAAAAATTGCCATCATGACATCCATATAAGGTCACCATACTGTGCAAACACCCTACATCAGTGGACTTTGTGGCACCACCTTCAATAACACACATAACCTCAACAACTTTAATTTCGATTTGTTATTTGACTTGTGCTTAAGCTCTTTTACAATCTCAACAATGTTGCACCTTCTTGCATGTGTCTTCTTTTTATATTTTCTCTTGTACCACTTGTAGTAGGCTCCTTTGTTGTGTCCAACATCCACTATGACAACCCCCATAGGTTCTATTGAGTTCAGCTCCTCCTAGTTGTTGAAATTCTCCATCTCACAAACATGAAACCTAGAAACACACAACATTCAAATTTCCACCTAGCCAAAAAAACATAAAACAAAATAAAATCTCTTAGATTAAAAATATTTTTATTGATGACACAAACCTCCCCAAAAACTTCTATAGGTGTTTGGATGCCGAAGTTACGTGAGTGTATTCCTTGGAAACTTAAGGAAAATGCATTCAATCAAGAACGTTAGCACCATTAGAAGTTGAAAGTTGAACTTCATGCACCATGTAAACAAGGGCAAGTGGAGTAGTTGCAAGATTCAATATTTCAATTACAATGTTTTCATGTAACTCCAATGTGCATTCTACATGAATAGGAGTAGGTACATGGTCACCTTCACCAACTTGGTATTGGCCAACTTGATGTTGCACTCTCAAGTTCACTTTTTGTGGAACCTAACTATCAAAGACTTTTAGGAGTGTAGAATTCTTCACAATTAGAATCATCCTTTAATGATTCAGTAGCTATGCATGTACAAAGTTTCCCAAACAACATTATTTACATGATCAATCTCTCTTTGAATCAAATGTTTCTTCATGTTTATGGCAAACAAGTTGAAAAACATTACAAATCAGCCATTGCCAATGACATACTACACTCAAAACTTTGACATTGCCAAGGAACCTTCAAGAAGATGCTGAAACATGCAACACAACCTTTCAAAATCCCAAGTCCACACACGCCCATTCTAAAGGTCTAGATGTCAATCGATCCATAATGCACATGTGCCTTAATTGTTGATGAACTAGATGTATAGTGAGCCAATAGTAATTCATCCATACCCTTCCATCATTTGCCATCCATAGCCATTAGTATGTGAACTAATGAGCTTTTGTACACTATACTTACAAAAACTAATAATTTTTATGTATCAAATTATCATGTTCCACATGTAAATCATGTATTGAAAGATAATCCATGAGTGTTTAGCATTGAGATAATTAAAAATGTTTTTAAATCCATGTATTATTCATCGGATGCCTTGTAAAATATCTTCAATATATGTTCATGCAAAGATAGTGCTTTTGTGATGAGAAATGTTTAGTATTTGTGTAAAAAATAAACTTCCCAATTTTGTATTATAATATTATATTCCCTTGCTTAATTAAGCACACATTAAAGAGTAAAAGAACTGGATACAACACTGCGAAAGTCCTTACTGCCAACTCAAAGTCATTGAAATCATTCAATTTTTGGGGGCTTGCTAACAAACTACAGTACTAACATTTGGATGGCGGAAAAAAAAAAATCATAAAACTTTCTATTTTTACATGATTTTAATGTAATAAACCTAAGCAATGGTTACACGTCCAATGGCTCCTAAGTTTGTGAATGTACCAAAAAATGAAATTTGCATTCTCCTTTTCAACACTGTTAAGAAGCCTCTTAACCTTAACTAATTGTTTGGAAAAAAGTCCTTACTTTAAAACATTCAAGCACAATTATCATCAATATTATCATCACTATGCCTTGAAGAAAAAGACCCCTAGCTAATGCCTTTACTTCTGCCAAATGGTGGCCTTCTGGCTCTTTCATCTACTCCTAGTTATTGTCAAAAAAATACAAAACCCAATTAATATAATGCCCTTTCCCTCTCTACCACCCACCCCTTCAAAAATATGCCAAATAATCACCATTATCAAGTGGGTGAGCATACAATGTTTCATACAACTTTGAAATTTTAGAACAATCTTCTGCTCCCAAAGTATCAAATGTTTTGACCTTCGACCCATTAGAATTTCTCCTTCCAAAAAAGGTTACAAGTTCATCCTATGAAACAATGCTCAAATCTATGGCATCCTCATATAAATTTTGTGGCATGCTCAGTGGATTGTGGAAAAGTTTGGAGAGGAAATATGTTTGTGTGCATTTGGATTGAATACTCTTGAATACAAACTGGAAAGATCTTACAGTACTTGGAGTTCAGTTAGGAACCTGATTTGATCAGTCTCAAGAGGGAAACAAAGCTGAAAACCATGGTTTTCGATGTGTAGTCACATATTACTGGAATTGGGACAAACTTGACCTGCATCAACTGCATCACAAAAACACACATAGTGTTCAGTATCATTTGGATTGAAAACAAACCAAAGAACTTACATTACTAGCTCTCCAACAAAGCAATTTGGATTGACAACTTGTGCATTTTAACCCTACTGATTCTGTCTCCAGCCTCAATTCTTCCATGCCTGGAATAAAGAATCAAACATGGTGACTCTTTGAAATTGTAACATGCGAAATCCAGATATCCCCACCCTAAGTACTGCATCTCTTGATTCATACATTAAAATGATGAATTGAAGAATAGGTGGTGTAGAAATAATGTCTTTCTTAATATTGGGCCATTGTCCCCCATTCACAATTTCCATCTCACATCCTCAACCAAATCTACACCTCTATATTGAAGACACCGTTTGAAATGCTAATCACAAAATCTCCTACTCTGGCTTCTGATGGATCCAAACTAATCACTCTGATTGCACCAAATCTGGAAAATATGAATGATGACAACCCTAAGACCTAATGTAACAGCTCCCTCTAGAAAATCAACTTGCTATATGCGCTGCTACTCAATACTCCTCGTAGTTAGCCTAATCTTTCCACTGTCCTAAGCAAACCTATTCTAATACCAAAAAGGAAGGCAATGCAAGTTGCAACCCTAAGAACTGTTACAACATTATGCAGCACGATGCCTACTGAACATAATCATTCAACACAACTTAATTGCAAAAATAGACAAGCATTTATCTGATAGATTTTTGACCAGCAAACTCCACAAAAATTCTGATCTTAGTAGATATAGTTGTGACCAAAATGCATTGACTTCAATTTCACATGGATACATTTACAAGCATTGAGGAACAAGTTACAGCTCTAGCATTTTTGCTTCCATCTGGTTCTGTTTCCAGCAAATAATGATTCTGTTGTGAATTGGGATCAGATCTCTCATGTAAGTCTTCTCTTGAGCCTTCCTCAGTTTCCCACCCTCCTTCCAAGGTCAAATTCATCATCAATTAATGCAGACAAACATTGATATCAATTCTCACCCTCCCATGCTCATGAACCCAACATCTTCATTTTGATTGATGCAGATACAGCCAATGTTGAAAAGTAATCCCAGTTTAACTCAAACCATGCAAAGACTCCAAACCTCGCTCACAACAATGCCAACTCAATTTACTTGAATTCCCAGCATCTCCCCAAAAATATTTCTCATGATTCCCATCCCATCCTAGTAAGTTTTCTCCTTTACAGACCCTTTCCACAATTCTCTCAGGCAAGTAACAAGGTGAATCAATATGGTGTGGATGTGGTATTCTACTAAAGCAAGAAACTTCCCAAACTTACCTGAGCTCAAACTTCATATTTTCTATCATCTCACTACCAGCAGAAATGGTTATAGTATTCATGATAGCCCTTGGGATTCACTGTGCACAACAGAAGAGAATTCACAACAAATCTATGATGCCATCACAAACTCTCACACAAGACTTGAAAAACAACACAAAAATAGAATCTCTATAGAAAGTCCAACTCTACTATCTTATGAATTGCACACATCACTTAGTGTTTTGCAACCAAAAGAATTATCCTCTTGTCTCCTATTTGCAGCTTCTTATCCTCCACCATCCACCAAGCTCCACTACGAATCCCATTAAAAAGCAAATAGCCACAATCTTCAAAAAAATCCTTATTGCTAAACTTGAAAAGAATCATTCTCACAAAGCTCCACACACCCATAGCTCTCACCATCATTGCATCAAAGCCCTGCACAACATCAAAAGCCTGTCATAACACCATCATGATTTTCTTGTGCTTGGCCTGTTGTGCTTGTTCATGATGATCAAATGAAAAAATCAAAATAAAGAGCAAAGAAAAAACTCTATTATTTCTAAAACCCTAACTTCATCACTCCAACTTCCATCATCCACAATTGTTGAATTTTTTCCATTTACCCTCATTTCACACATCACATAATGACTTGATTTTGGAGAGTTACAAATTATTTAATAAATTTTGATGAAAAACCTTAAGAAAAGGTGTGTCATAAACATTTTCTAAATGATACTTGATTTTATCAGGCTTAAAAATGACATCACATGATTGATTGTAAAAAAATTCTTCTAGTTTGAATACAAGATAATTTCATGCAAAGTACTTTAAAATACAAAGTACAATGTCACTCTTCAAATGCATCAACAAGAATCAAAAGTTCCTTACCTTGGATTTTATGGTCAATCTTAGTAAGAGACTATTACTTTCCACCTGAATAAGAATAATAATTTTTCTTTTTGAAACTAGAATTTTAATGATTTTAAATTCTTCTGCTAGGTAGTCTTGAAGATATCAGAGAAAGAACAAAGAAAATTCTTTAAGAAAGGAACAAATTTTTAAAAAATTGAGAACATTGTGCAGAATTTCAAGCCATGGGAATTGTGGCACTGGATGGTTGTGACTACCTAGTATTTGTCCAGTATATAGTAGGCCTGCATCCGGTATCAACACCGATATCAAGGACCCTACCACACTGGTATGACCTCCCACAACCTTATACCAGTTGCAACCTCGTGGGGACATGAGGTGATACCAAGTATATACCTGCCATACACTAGTTTTAATTCCTACCATATCTATAATACCCGCCTCATACCAGCCAAAAATCAGTCTTAGAACCCAATACCGAGATCACGCCACTATGAAAGTTTCAAAAAAAGACCCAATACAGGGATGAGGGAGCTACCCAGTGGATGAGGGGTGTGGCTTTGTGAGCTGCTAAGCCAGCAGGTTGGGAGTTAAAATCCCAACCAGAACCCTTCTCCTCATGCTCTGTGAGGACAGTCAGCTACCCTGGTGGTTACGGTTGACGCTTTGTTGCTAGAGTTATCAATACAGGACAAGAGAGGGACCCTATACCAATACCGGGACCAAGCTGTTATGAAAATTTAGATAGTTATAAGGATGCTGGGTTTACCATGCGATTAAGGTAGGGAATGACATAAGCAGCTTGTGCTGACAACATGTTTCATTCCATCTGGCCTTCCTTCCTGATAAACTGACAATAGCTGCACCACACATTCAGTCTGGTCACTCTTGAAAAAGGAGTCCATCCTGTTGCCCGAACCCAGGTCCATGTTGAGCAGTGAGACCAAAATGGGATGGAAAGCCATAGATCTTTGCACAGGGCACAGATCTTCAAATGTCCAGAGCACTTTGTCTTCTGACTTAGACTTGTTACTCATGCTGCCAATGCTGAACCTAAAGGATCTGTATCAATAAACAAATCAAAGAAATTCTGGGTCTTACCCACTTCATTGCTACTACCTGAAAGTTGCAAACAAGCCTGACACCAACAAATTGTCATGTGGGGTTTGCTATAAACCTTTGGAAGAACTATGGCAGCCATCACTTATGGATCTTACATTAAATACCACAGTCATGTTCTGCAAAGCTACCAAGACTCTCCAACATGGTGCTTGAAAATGGCAGCCACTAATGCCAGCATTCTAACAGGAGTCCACAACAAATGGTTGATCCATATGTTCGCTATAATGAGGAGGCAGATTGCCAGCCTTGTTTAGTTATCTGAAGCTTAACTAAATACTTTCGTAGAGTTATGATGGTGTGGAACCCATCACATGGACAATAACAGTAAAATTGAAGAAATGACAAGTTCCACACTTGCATGCTCCCATCTACCTTTTGCTTTCAGTGTATATGAACAATCTTCTCGAACAGCGCAGGCATGTTCCAGTTTTGGACATTGAGTTTGGTGAGCAGGTCTTTACCCAGATGCTGGAGCATCTTTGCCTCCAAGCTGACTTACTGCAGCACATAGACGACATGGTAAAGAATCAAGGCTGACTGCACGTGTGTGACCATAATGGCCCATGACACCACACCGCCGCCATGCATGGTACTCAGCATACAGAACAGGGTCAGCACCAACTTTCCTCACATAATCGGCAAGCTCCTGCAGGGTTTGAAACTTGGAGCCATCAATGATGGAGTGGGGGGGTACAAAGTCAAGCACATTTGGAGCCCCGAAATAGATGGGCACTGTACCCACATCCAGTGGATAATAAAGTTTCTCCGTGATATAGCTCTCAGTTCTGGTGTTCTCAATTGCCAATGCAAACTTGTAGTGGGACATGGCACAGTGCAAACTCTGACTCCAAGCATTTCCAGCTCCAATTCCATCTTTGCACTTAGGATACATGTCAAAGATCTTGTCTTGACCTCCAACATTATTCAGGCACTTGCCAAAGGAATGATGAGGGAGTAGGGACAAAAAGCTGCTAGCAATTTTTTGCCTCTCATCCACACATCGGGATGATGACCAGTACACCAATGCCTCCTGCATGTATGCACAGCACATTATTTCCATATATTCTTGCTGCAGAAGTTTATCTTTCAAGGTTTGACAGCTTTCCACACTATATAGTTTAAACCAAGGTGATGCTCAAGACAGCAAGCATTTTGCTAAAGCAGATGCTGGAAATACAGAAATACTAGAGACAATAGTGCTTGCTTTAGAAACCTTACAGTTTGCTTCACAGGAGAGACATAATAGTTGCGGACCACATGAAAGGAAGCTCCAGCATAAGTGACCTGCACAGAACTACTTGCATGATAGCTCACAAACAAGTCTTCAGAACCTGATCTGTGGGGGCTTGCTTCCAATTCCAAAAACACTCTCAGAGGCTCACCCTGTACCCTCTGCATTCATTTACAACACAAGAAAATATGACACAGAGTCCTTCGCATCTTCTGAATTACTCATGAACATCAAAGGGTACTACAGTTGAGATGCTGTAGGGTTTTCAATGTCCATAATTGAGAATCACAAAACCTTTCCATCCAGCTTAAGATTGGTGTGGCATGCTTCAACCTATACAAACCAAATCAGCTATACTCCAATTCCCATGTCATGTGCACGATGTATAGCAAAGTACTCAATCGCAAGGAAGAGGAACAGAGCTTCATCATCATCATTAGATGGCTTGGTAGTGAACACATACCTTCAAAGGTGGTTTATAAGTTTCAAAGAAATGAGCATCTGGATGGTCAGCCAGCACTTCTGTGTTTGTCCATAAGCAAGTCAGCCCGCACCCACATGAATACATATTGTTCAGAGTCTCAGGAATCCAGGTCCATTTCTTCACCAGAATTGAGACATGCTGCTGCTTTAATTTCCCACACTCCACTGCATCCGGCTGTTGTAAGCTGGGATTTACAGTATCATTGTGTGAAAACCCTAACCCTAATTCACCTTGATGCTTCTTCCTATACTCTTTGCAGCCAACGCGAGCATCCCAAATCTCAAAATTGCTGCTGCTGCTGCTGCTGCCGCTGGTCACTTCTTCCGTAGCAGCAACACCCACATACCCATCATCAACCTTCTTTCCACTCTGGTCTCCGCTAGATGCAACATGGGTGAGTACCGGATCCTTGACCAAAGCCTTTTTTTCTGCTTCTTCGTGATGGGTCCCATTATCAGAATTGATATGGAGAAGTCGAGACGAGACAACCAGAAGCAGGAACAGGACAGTGCCGAGGATCCACACGGAATGAAACAGGCGCATGCTTGCGGAGCCCTTGAGGAGGCAAGGGCAGAAAAGCTCCGGCATGATGGTGTGAGGCCGCTTGCTCTTGCACCACGACCTTGATCCCTTCCTTGTACTGCCAATTATTGTGAGCTACGTACTCAACAACACATGCATGAATAAATACAATCTCTGATTGCTGCTACTGCTACCTATTGCTGGAGATTCTCTACTGCAACATCCTCACCCCCCCACCCTGCACACTATTGTCTGTCTGGTCAGGTGTGCAGATGGGAGTGTGTGTCCCTTGAAAAAATTGTTTGAGTCTATGATAACAATTATATGGTGTACCTATATGGGATGTATTTGAGACTTTTGGAAGGTGAATCACAAGAGGTGGGCTGCTTCTCTCACTACTACTTTCAATCCTCAGGGTTTTGACTACCTAAGCATGTGTTGTGGTGAGAGACAAAGGTATATAAGCTTGCACTATACATGTGCATGGATTCCAAATTGTGAGCTTGCATGGGTTGACTGGTGGTGGCATCCAACATGGCAAGGGCTAAAGATCAAGATGATGTAAAATGAAAATGGCAAGGGCTTAAAGATCAAGACGATGTAAAATGAACATGGCAAGGGCTTAAAGATCAAGATGATGTAAAAATGAACATGGCAAGGGCTAAGATCAAGATGATGTAAAATGAATATGGCAAGGGCTAAAGATCAAGATGATGTAAAATGAATATGGCAAGGGCTAAAGATCAAGATGATGTAAAATGAACATGGCAAGGGCTAAAGATCAAGATGATGTGAAAATGAACATGGCAAGATGAAGATGACCAATATTTCTGGAACATTGGGCTTCCCTCATCAAAATAGAATCCTTGCCATGCTTCCATTTGGCATCCCCTTTACAAGTTATTTACATGCAAGTTGAACTGTGGCTAAACAAATATGAGATAAAACTGAGGTGCTAAATATTGGGAACTCCTTAGGGAACACATTGAGAACGGACACAAAAAAGTAAAACTATAAAACCCAAAGGAAAAAACACTAGTAAGCCCCGACGAGCATATTGAGCCTTCTCATTGGCTGCATGAAATTTCTATTTCCAAAACCGTTCGTCACCATTTTTGGCCTGGACTAATAACCCCCCTTATAAACTGGGGGTACCCTAGTAGTACCTTGGCCAATTCGAAATGTTGAAATTTTTCAAAAACTATTTCTTCCAAATCAAAAAAATATTGTGAAGGATAATAGTGAAAATTTAAGAATATTTCCATTTGTTGAAATGAATTTTTCAAAATTAACTAATTATTCAACGGACATGTGTGTCATAGTCCCAAAATTGTTCAACAATTTTCCTCACAAAACACCATAACTCCTATAACCCATTATGTTATGCATAACCCAAGATTCACCAAGTACATGTGTCATTCATGGAGGTTGTCTTCAAACCCAAAACCTCAATGTGGAAATGTAGAAATGGAAACACCTTTAGATGATAAGGATGTAATCAAATCCTCCATGTATTCCCAAGACCTTGTAATACTACATTGGATTGGAAACTACACATATAAATCATATTGTGAAAAACATTGGAAGCTAGTTATCCACAGGGATCGCAAGAGTGGATTAAAGAAAAAAAAAATTGTGCAACTACAAAACCTCTAAACCTAGAGGCCAACAAAGGTTCAAACATAGGAAATGCCCAAGATTTCAATACCCTTATTGAAGGGTCAAATAGGGAGTCCAATTAAGCTTCTTTGACTCAAAAGAAATGGACATTCAACACAGTTTAAAGAAAGTCCAAACAATGTTTCTTACACATTGGACACCCAGAGATTGAATTGCAAATTGATCTTCGTAGCTTGGTTTTAAAACTTTGAGGGAATACCCTCATCACCACCCATTAGGAAAACCCAGATTTTACGTAGGGTCCTTCTTTCCAGGTGATGAAAGACCAGGGAAAATTTCACCGTCTAAAAACTCATTCTGATTGAGTGAATGAATATTATGATTAAGTCAAATGCTTTCAATATATGCTGAAGGGATACCACCTAGTGAGGACAACTTGTCAATCATTGATTTGTGAGTCTAATGCTAGTCCTACATTCTACCTCCCAGCCAATCACCTTTGATATGAGACTGCAAGTGCACCTCTGCCAGCTTTCCATTTGGCCCATAGTCTCTTTCCATTACCAGCCTTGTTTTGTCAGCACACAACCAGCCAACAGAGATTGTCAAGATACCACTTTCTTTTGCTTCCACACCTGCAATTACACCCCCTGGAAGCCATAACAAGCTCGGGTCATCAACAACCTCCTCTTCCTCCTCATTATCATCACCATCATCATCATCATCATCATTGTTGTCTTCTTCTTCCCCATGACTCTCCCATATTGATTCATCCACAGAAGCGGGCTCTGGCAATCCTTGGGCTTTTACAACCTCATTGCAGAAATACACAAAAGATGGTCTCTCGTTTGATTTGTTTGTGTCTGAATCAATCGCTGTTGCACTGATCTCAAACACTTTCCACTTTCCCATCAATTCATATGGGGAAAGGCGCTCCTCATTGGAAAATGGTTCCAAGCGATGCCCACCAGAGTCACTGGAAGATGCATGCAATTGATGGACAGTGAACTTGGTCAGTTTGCAATGTAATTTGACTTACGCATTTATGGGTAACAAACATTTCATGACAGTGCTAAAACTATTGTGGACTAGTATGTTGTGAATGAAGCTTCTTGCCAATTTTGTGTGTGGATTTCTGGCTTTTTTGCAAGGCATTACCAGATCTGTGATGACTCCTCCTCCAGGCTTGAGAAATCACTAGTTCTATTCAGGAATTATCATATGAGAGAGAAAAGGAAATTCATAGAGTCAGGAAGATGAACCTGATGGACTTCATATTGCAAGGCCCCATCCATTCTTCTCTGTACACTGCAACTCGGAGGACTTGAATCTCAGCCCCAGACTCCATGATGGAAATTGTGTGGATCAAGCGTAGCCTTTGGTGCCCTCCCAACACCAAACACTGCCATACAGATACAAGACACATCATTGCAACAAATAGCTACCAGCCTGAACTCTCTTTCATGGACCAAAAAACAAGTGCCAAATAACAGAAGAATTTCTTTTGAATCTATGAAGACCTGCTCAATTGTGAAAGTTGGGGGTGCAAAATAGTTGTCAGTCACTGCCAGTTCATCTGGTAACAGAGAAACGGGTCCCCTTGAATATGAACCATCCTGCACCCCCCTCCATGCCAACAGAAACCCTCATGACCACAATGTCATTTTACCATATCAGCTTAATGTTGATGAAATGGGACTTAATTTGCACAGCTTCATGTTGTCAACATGGTGGTTAATTAACCTACTGAGAAGAAGACAAGGCCTGGTTCCATCCCCATATCATCCTCCTCCATCACATCTTTCCACACTATGTCACCATTTTCTGCATTTCTGTCTGATTGACTGCTTGTTGCAGGTCTGTCGTTCATGGTGTGTACATCCAACAGCGAATCAGTCAGCAACATTGTTCCTTCTACTGATGACTGTGATATCGATTCACTCCTGGAAACATGTTCCTCTGGAATTGGAGCTTCCTCCCCTGTCATCACTAAAGAGTGAAGCCCATTTCGGCTGTATTCAGCTATAGGGGTCTCTTGACTGCTTCCTTCACTGTTTGCTTCAGAATGGCCACCTTCATGCAGGTCTTCTTCTTCTTCTTCTTCTTCTTCAACACCCTCAATTACATCAGAAAAGTCCACACCTTCGAAATTGATTAACTCTGATCCATCAATGGCAAGCTGATTGCCAGCATCTCCCTCAAACTCATTGGTACCTTCATCATCAAGCAATTCACTTTGCAGTTGAATCTGCAACAAATGTAGATATGAACTGACTATCAGAGTGGCATTTTAGACCCAAAACACAGCAATTGAAAGCTTTCTAATAGAACTGGCAATCATCATATTCCATGCCAGTGAGAATTGGGCACCATGGAATTGACTCAATTTGTCCTCATCTTTTTTCCTTACTGTTGACTTCAAATGAATTGAACTAATCTTCCACAAGAAACTTGACCTCATCATCAAACCCTTTCTCGCCATGAGGATTCTCAACAGTCCATAAAATTTTGCGGTGAAGTGTGGAATGTCTCTGTCCTTCTCCTTCAACTCTTGGTATTGGCTCAACTGTGCACAGTACTCGAGCATCATAGAGGTACTCATTTTTACTTCCAAGGGACATAGGTTCCATCTCCGCTGTGATGGGAGAAAACGCAGCACCCACTCCACGCCACACCCCAGCATTGCTACTGACAAACGTGTCCCATAAGGGATCTGCAACTACCTCCTATAGCCAAATCCAAGATACTGTAAATATTAGCAAAACATGTGGCAAGAGGTCTGGATGTCTCTCTCTCTTCCATAATGGAAAACCCTAACTGGTATAAACCATGAGACCCTTGTGCATTTCTCTGATTTAGGGTCTCTTTCCATTAGGCTATTGTGATAACAGTTACACACAACATGACATGATCCCAACAGCCTAATGGAGAACCACTGACATAGGACTTGTTTCTTGCTGCAGAAACAGTCACTTTTCATTAGAGAGCTGCAAGTGCATAGAAAATATGTAATTAATCAAGTTAGGAACTCTGGGAACACATGTACTCACGGAAAAAAAAGACAAATGTCACTGTGTGATGAGTCACAGTTTAACTAACACAGCTCTCACCACTCCTGCAATTGGTCAATGCTTGACTAATAGAACTGTGAGCACAGATAGTTGAAAAAACATAATGGAAAGCTTCTGTGATCACAGGATCTCATGGAAAGATGTCCTTAGAAACTGCAAACGAAGAGGAATGGAGCTAATGGGAAGGTGAAGATGAAGAACCGCAGTCTGTAGCACAGTTTCAATCTCTGCAGGAATTGTTCCAGACACCAGGAGAATCCCATTGTCTTCCTCAGGGTTCGCAATTTCTGCTTCGTTGTATAACTGGTTCCCTCGTGAAACTTTTCGGTCACCATTGACCTTACGATCTGATTCCTCTGTTTCCAACAGACTCAACCCTCCTCCCCTCGTCTCATTTTCCAATCTGCTGCTGTTGGCCTCTTTTTTGTCTCTGGAATTCTTGAAGCTGCTTGTGATTTTCTGCCTAGTGTCACTCTGAGAGTCTCTGGCGTTTGAGCTTGAGGTTCTTTCAGTGAAATCCTTGCTCCAAACATTTCCTTTAGGCGTTGCAGCAGCTTTTCTAGATCCTCCTCCTTCCCCTTGTTTCTTTCCACTGGGACTTGTATTCTTCTTCTTCTTCTTCTTCTTGTCTCTGTCTTTTCCAGATGCAGCAATTATTTCACATCCTCCTCCCACTCCTACTCTTTTCTTGCTACTACAAAGTTGCGAGGATTGGAAACTCGGTGAAGAAGAAGAAGAAGAAGATAAGGTAAGGTGGAAAAATGACGACAATGCCCCAAAAAATGGTTTTCTTTTACAACTCCACACAGTTCCCGTCTGTTTCCTATGGCTAAAATCATAGAATGTCGCTTGAGAACGAGGAAGAAATTCTTGGGAAAGGGAAGAAGAAGAAGAGCAATTGGCAGGGAGGAGTCTGTGGAAGTAAAAGGGTTTAGTGGCAAATTTGGAGCTGCAGACAGAAGAGTGCACACCATGAAGTTGCATTGCAACAAATTGTTGCATCTTTTCTTTTCTTTGGGTCAAGCGACTAAACAACACATTACCTACACCACCACCATCTCTCAACTCTCAACACGTTGAATGGAATCGAAACACAATTTTCTGCGACATCGAAGCTCGACGATTGTAACCCTAAACCCTAAGCTCGACGATTCTAACGATTCCGACGACGTCAGGGGGTTTAGGGTTTAAGCAAAAGTCCCACAAAAGCCTAACAACGAGAAATGTACGTTTGTATGTTGATAGAAACGGACGGAGTGTATCATCCAACTGTCGATGACGTTTTCGTTCACTTGGCGACGACAGTCGCAAGTTCTCGTTCGTTTCCCTTCTTCTTGTGAAGTTCAATGTTTCCTTTCCCCCCCCAACCCAAAAAAATTGTTCATACAAAAAATGCAAAAGCAAAAAACATTTGACCATCTTTCTATAATGTTGTTGGCTACCTACTTGAACTTTGTATAGAATCTAGCATTTTTTTTTAATTTTTAGAAAAAGGTTAGTTGAAATTTGGTGAGTAGAAAAATAGAAAGCCTAAAAAACACTTATATTTCATCATTTTTTTAAAAGAGAAAAAAAAACCCATTGATCAAAAATATTACCCTCTCCCACTCCCCACCCAACCACCCACCCACCCACCCAAAAAAAACCTAAAACTAAAATTGGCATTGTATCCATGTTGCTTCCATAGCAAGCACCCCCATGATGAAACCATGACAAACTTACTTGTCATGGAACACACAATGTGAAGGAAGAAATAGAAAAGGAAAGTAGTAAAGGATTTTTTTTAAGTCATTTTTCAAGTGCTAACAACAATTAAGAATCTAAGGTCCATTAGATGTGAGAATGGGAGATGGGTCCCCCAAAGACTAAGAAGTTGGGTTGTAGCCATTGTTATAAATAGACTTTTCAAAAGAGTTTGGATGAAAATTGCATGTTAGTATGATATGCAAATTTGAAATGGATGTATGTGAATTTTGAAGTTGGGTAATAATCAATCATTAATTTAAATTGTATTAACCTAATTCAATTATGTTTACACCCTCTTTCATACTTGAATATTTAATACATATTTTATGAAAAACTTTACATAGTATCATTAATATGACACCTCCATGAAAGATGGACTTATTGTTTTGAGTTAGCAAACCCTAAAATACTCATTATATGCCTCCTTACAAGGTTTGTGTGTTTAATGACCTAGAATGATACCTATTCCTAACAATGGCAATCCTTACTAACCTATATAGCTCATATGGTCATTCATAGTTGTTGAATGAGAAGAAGAATCAAAGGGTGATGTAATGACACCTTGGGCTTGCATCATTTGTTTGGAAACCAAGGCAAACATGATCATGGTTTAGGAGAATATTTGACACAAGCTTGTGAATTGAAATTGTTCCTTTTTCACTATTGGTGTGTGTTATATATAGTTAAGCACAAAAATTGTTTTGTTCTAAAAAGTTCAACAAACCCTAGCAACTTGTTGTGGCTTGTCCTCGGGTTATACATTTTAATCAAGTGATTTCTCGTGTAATGTTAATGTGGGCTAAATATTTAACCTCCTTTGTTGAAAGAGTCAAAATTGTTTATAACTAATTATTCAATGTTACTAGTGTGGTTTGTGACGTTGGCCCAATTGTGAACCCATTACAAAATAGGGAAACTCAACATGTGAACATTGTTTTGCAATGTATGTATCGATTTTTTAAAGAGTCAAATATGAAAGGAAATCATGCTTTGAATTGAATGGTAAGCCTTCAAGTGTTACCATGTCCTCAACTGATTTTTCCTTCCAAAATCTGATTTTTGGGGGAATTTATTTCAATTTTCAGCAGCAGAAATCACTTTTAAATCAATATCTCCCACATTTTGAATCCAAATCTTACCAAATAAATTCCATTAAGTTCTGCTCATCAAGATCTTTCCAACAACACCAAAGTCACATTCCAATTCCTCCAAAATTTTCAGCTATGATTTAATCTAATTTTCAGTGAAGAAATCATTCAATATTCAAGAACTTTTGCATCACAAGTCCAAATGCCATGGAACCAAGTCCTCCTTGAGAGCTTTCCAAAGAGACCAAGACATGATCTGGAGCATCTTGGTTTGGTGAATCTCATATGTACAAAACAAACAAACTACCTTCCTTCATAGATGGATTGGTGTGTTTAAATACGAACATGATGGTTGATTTTTGCTTATTGAAAGCCCTTGCCTAGTCTATATTTATGTAAAAAAATGGATTCATTTGTTTTGTCACAAGGGGAAATAAATTTATAATTTGTATTTTAAAATTCTCTTGACCACCATCATGTGAGCCTTATGGTGAAGACCTGCTCACACTACAAACCAAGTTGGAAAGATCCAATCATGTGATCGTGTAGTAGATTAGCCTCCTGATTAAACTCTAATATTTTGTGACATTTGATAACTTGCCTCAATATTTAAAGACTAGAGTTATGTGCCTTTTGCCATTGAAATTGTGAAAGTGTGATAGTTTGTTGTAAAAATAGTTTTAGTAATGTATTGAAACCAATTGTCCTAAGACTAGCATGTTCATTTCAAATAAATACCAATTCCTATATAAAAGCCTATGATGACAAGATATGACATTTTGTAATGACTCTAAATATTTATTTATTTATCTCAACTTAGGGATATGAACAAATTTTCTCATTACATATATTGTACAAATTTGAATAATGGATCATTTTGCCATAATCCACATGACAACCAATTATATATATATATATATATATATATATACACACAAACTTACTAAACTTCATGGCTTTGTACAAATTTTGTATGAAATTTAGTTTTCATAGGTTCATAAATCACATGGATTTCATATTATGGTTAATATGATCGATCTTTTTACATATTCAATATCTTAAATATTCAAACAGATGAAACATTTTTTTTGAATGGCATACATGAATATTTGTATTTAATACATAAAAATCATATAATTTTATACAAATTGTGATAATTGCACAAATTTAATTAAAATGTAAATCGATACATACTTCACTTCAAAACATCATAAGTAAATAAAACAAGTCATTTATATAAAAAATATTTACATATGTATTTATCTATTCATCTATTTATTTATTTCTTCTTCTTCTTTTGTGTCATTTTTACACTTTGAAACCCATTAAATTTTTCACATATTTTTTGTTTCACAATTTTCACATGGATTCTATTGAAATTTTGTGATATTAAAGGTTTGTGATGCATGCCATAATTACTTGTCACAATCCATTAAAAAAACATGTTTTAATTTACAAACTCAATATTTCTTTATTCAAATTTCAAAAGTTTTCCATTGCACCACAAACCTTTCTTCCAATAGCTCTCCATTTAAAAACACATGACAAACATCAAGTTGTTTACACAACAAAATTTGTTGAGAAACCAATGCCAATATTTTTTATATGATGGCCCATTTGATTTTCAAAGTGACCATCTTAATAGAATTCAATGTTCACAAATTGCTTGAAACCACATGATTTTTTCACACAACTATCTATCAAATTAGCTTCATCTTGAACACCTTTTTAATGATAGGTCATTTTTCTTTTAGCAATTCCCAAGTATAATTCTTGATTATCAAACCATATTCTTGTTCTATCATAACCAGTCTTCCTAAATTAGATTGTGTGCTTTTCATATGTGGTTGGGTTGGGGTTGAGTTTTACTTTAGTGTTCACATCACAAACATACCAAATTTTGTAGGTTTGTACAATTTTTTTGTGAAATTCAATTTCATTAAATTCATACAAAATTTGCGTAAATTTCATTTATGGTTAATGTGAACAATATTTTTATATGTTTAATATCTTAAATATTCAAACGAATGAAACATTTTTTTTTTGAATGACATATGTGAATGTTCATGTTTAATACACAAAAATCACGTAATTTTATGCAAAATTACATTACGATAATTGTGTAGATTTAGTTAAAATGTAAATCATATGTTCTTCATATCACATCATCATAAAAAATTTAAACACATCATTTATGTGTGTGTGTGTGTGTGTGTGTACATATATATTTATTTATTTATTTTGTGCCACTTTTACATTTTGTAGCCCACGGATTTTGCATGGACATATTGTTTTATGATTTTTGCATAAATTCGATTGAAATTTTATGATATTGAAAATATGTGATGCATCATGTAATCAAATAAATGTAAACATGTGCATAAAATTATGTTCCTTGAATACCCTTCAAAGGCATTCTGAATGGAAATGGAGGTGGTGGAGTTCATTGCTTTGTAGGAAAAAAACAATTCTCAAATAAATAATTGGTGGTTGATGATCATCTTCTACCAATCTGTTGTTTGATTTCATAATCTTTAATTATCAATGTACTAAAGTTAATGTAATGAAGTTTATCATTTTAAAAGTGATTAGATTATGCAAATGGAATCACTTTCTCCACACTTCAATATATTAAAAAAAAATTCATAAGATCACAAATATTTCCACCAAAATTTTATTAAAAAGGACATCATTTGTGATGACTATGATGTGACTTTCTAAATTGTACATTCAATAAGCCTTAGAAACATTGTCATAACCCATAAAGATTCTTCATTTTGCCCATGGCTCCAATGTGTTACCTTTTTCATTATAAACATGCTCTAAGCGAAGTAGCCAAACATCTTCAAGTGCCCCAACTATGTTGATTTACTCGTATATACATGTTTTGGAATGAATTTTCCATTTGAATTTAAAGGAATATGATTGGTTAGGTAGGTGACATTAATGCCAACAACTTCCATCCATAAAAAATTCAAAAGGTGTGCAACTTTAGCCATATTTTTGGCATCTTCAAAAGTCAATTGATTCTTTCATTTTGTTACAAAATTTCACATGGTGTATATGTAGTTTATTGAAATGCCACTTAATTATTTCAAGGATTTGTTGAATGTCATTGAAAGGAAGTGATCTCCACCCCAATCACTACAAAGTGTGTTAATGGATTTCCTCCACTTGTTTTGATCATTTTTTATCAATGCTTTGAACTTTTTAAGGCTTCATATTTTAGATGTAGAAAGAATACCCACTTTTTTTTTTAAATCATTTATAAATGTGAGCAAGTACCTCCACCCTCCCGGTAAAGTATGCTTGAACAATCCACTTAAGTTGGCAATGATTAACTTGTTTTTTGTCTTGATATCCTTGAGTCATGCATTTTTTTGGTATAGTGAACTTCTTTCTATTGTTTCCCAAGCACACATGCATCACAAATTTCAATATTGATTAATATGTTAGGCATTTTAAACACCCTTCTTTTCTCAAGAAATTATATTAAAAAAAATAGAATGGTGTGTACTCCTTAGTTTTTTTCAATTTCATTTTCATACCATGTACAAATTAAAATTAATTCGATTACTTTTGGTGTTTATGCTTGTAAATTGCATGCATTATATTTAGTTTGAACAAAAATTATATATTAAACAATTTTGCTACAAAAAGATGCTCTCACAATATACCTTCCATTACATTAATGCAAAAAAAACCTATCTTATTGCTAATTTATTTTATTGAATTTATAGAAGCTAATAACACATATTTTTACAATGGTGGAAAGCCAAACCTGACAAATAAAATAGCTAGGTGTGATTAATTATATGTGATTGTGATTCATTTTATATTAATTGAATTATGCATAGACTGGGTAATTAATATTTTAGGGTTGACATTGGTGGTTGTTTGTCCTTTTGAATAGGATACTAACATAACAAGTTCAACAATTCAATGTCAAGTATTTAATATATTATTTCCTAGAATTATGGAAAAATCATTAAGACATGTACTTTTTCCTTTAAAAATGTATTTCATAATATTAATTAGCCACCAATATGTTTTAATTATCTTTAAAAAAATTTTAAATGTGTTTCTTAGAAATAATTACCATTGAACTTGGCTACCGACCATGGGACATTGCTTTTAAAGTTGTAATTTTTCAAATAAAAGCTATAAATTGGGAAGAATATATGTTTGTATGGGATTAATATGAATAAAAGTACAAACCACATTTGTAAAAAATGATAATTTTGACCCATCATTGGTAAATCAATTAAAATGTTGTTAAAAGAAACGACAAATTCATTTGTTCACAAACCACACAAAAACTAACTTTGTAAACAATGTAAATAAAAACATGACGCATAACATCATGTGTGTTCAAATATGTTGGTTAAGGATTAAGGCACACTAAAGAAGGTGATATCTCCATTCATGTTATAACCCCAAAAAATATCAATGTATAATAGGTCCAAATGAGTTCAAATGAACCAATGTTTTACTTTTACTTTAAGAATTATAGTCATTTTTCCAAAAAATGTATTTTACAAAAAAAATTTGAATATTTGCAACTTGTTTATAGTGCCCCAATATATTACATTTTATGTGTTAATAATTTTTGAATAAATGTGAATTTTTAAATGTGTAAATTTTTTGACAAATTTTGTGTTTTGATTTGAAAAATGATCAAAATTTCAAATCATAACAAAATATGTTTATTATATTAAGGTTTAGTTTTTTGTTTCTAAATTTATAGTTTTGTTTTATATGCCATGTACATTACAATTTGTTTACATGTGGTCAAAGGTTCTTGAAATTTTAGAAAATAATTTGAATTTCTAAAAATCCCAAATTCCACATCTTTTAAATTCTGATTTTTTGTTTAGTTTGGGCAACAGGTTAATTACCATTTTAAAATATTAATTATTAAATTTTTTTGATGAAAAGAATCCTTAGCCTAGTCCTTAGCAAAACTATCATTATTTGACATGGTTTTTGTTCAAGTTCAAAATTCCTTAACTAAAAGCAAAACTTATAATTTAATTAAATAAAATTTGAATTTGAATTTCCCAACATTCATATGAATCACTTAACCCAACTTCCCATGTTTAACATGATTTTCACATGACAATGCATAAAATATATGTACAAAATATGTCACATGCCAATGATCATAGGGGTTTGACATGACTTTTGACTCGTTTGAATTTGTTTTCACCCAATACAACTAGATTATATTAGCTAGGAAATCAATTGTTCATAATTAATTTTCAATTTGTAGACATTGGTTCATATGTTTCAAATTGACAAAATATTGACAAAACTTACAATTGAAACCCATTGGACAAAGGAATCATATATACACATATACATGAATTATATCACATGGATTAAATTGAACAACACGGGAAAATAAAATGGATTGATAAAATGGAAGAAATTATGAAATAAAGCTCAAGTTGTAATCCATATGATGGAACATGGGATGAAATGGATTATCCATGAATTTAATATTTGTGGTCAATTTCATTTATGCTTACATCCATCTACATGATTTCACATGTGGATATCTAGATGGTGACACTTGTTCATGTTATCAATTTCATCAATTAGGAAATTTTGAAAGGTGGTGTTAGGCTTTATAAAATTTCTAACATTCATTTATGTGATGAGTTTATTTGTATTTTCAATTTCATCAATATCCTCTAATTGCATTAGTGCACTAAGTTTCATCATATAGTTCATTTCAATTTCATATAGTAGTTAGGTTGGTCCATGACAATGTTGTGTCCATGCGGTTCACATTCATCCATATGATCTAATTTGTCTAGGTCATCTGGCATCAAATGTGGTCAATTTTAGTTACACATTGAATGTCATCCATGAGATTTTGTGCCAGTTTCATCTACCCTATGTGTGGGCACAAGATGGTGCTTCAATCCTGAATGCACAACAGTCCCATTGATTACACACCTAGTAGCTAATAATATTTTTTTTCATGCTTATTTTTCTCAAAAAAAAAATCAACAAAAATAGGAATTTTATTGGAATTTATTAATTTTCTAGTGTAAATACAAAGAATTTTGCTAATTTTTTGGAATTTTTAGCGAAAATTTGAATATCACAAAATTGAAAAAAAAAAATCCTGGTCAAATTTTGTAAGTAAAATTTTAAAGGGGTGGGACTGTTGGAAAGGTCACTTTGGATGGGGAAAGAAAAGGGCAAAGAGCAGAAGAGGGATAAAGGAGAAAGTGAATGGGTGAGAGAGAGAAAAAGAAAAAGTGAAAAGAAAAGGTTTAAAGAAATTAGAAAGAAAATAAGAAGAGTTGTAAAGAAATGACATTCAACAACCTAGATGAAGCGTGAGACATGGATGACAACAAACCTCAACAACAAAGATACCAAATGGATGAAATATTTATTCATAGTCGAAATCATGCATCCATGATTCATCATAGTTTATCATACATATGTGTCAAGAGCCAAGGCCTACCACCATAGGAAAAGAAACATAAATTTCTTGTATTGATGGATAAAAAAGAAATCCAATGATGAAATCCATCAAAGAGTTGAAATTAATACACATGGAAGAAACTAACATGAAAAAAAAATAAAAAATGGGATAACTAACATGTGACATCAAAAATTCTAATCATATGGTTGAAATTCATGACAAATATGAATCGTATCAAATGATGAAATGGGGTTCATGGATGAAATTTTTCACATGGATGGAATTCAACATATATATGCAATTATTGATGTGGATGAAATTGAACAATATGGAAAATTTGCATTTGGATGAAAATGAGCATACAGATGATGAAGATAACACATGGATGAAACTCAATGACGCAAATATAGTTGACCATATGGTTGAAAATTGATAATACAAATGATCATGACCATCATCCATATGATTGAATTTCATCCATGGCCAATAATATCCACATTTTCATGTTTCTTCCATGTCATTATTGTCATCTATGTTTTCAATTTCATGTCTAGCTTCATACATCTGCACAATATCATCTATGTTTTCAATTGCATCCATTTGATGAAGTTGAGCCATATGGTCCAATTCCATTAAGATGTGTCATAAAGTGGTCTAGAATGGTCTTTCTTCATCCGTTAAATCAATTTCATTCGAATCCTAAATTTCATCCAATACATTGAATTTCATCTTAATGGCCATATCATTCCATGTCATCATATTTAGGGATGGGGAAAATCTCATCCATGTGAATGAGATTCACTTAGTGAGTTTCATCCACATGTTTCAATTATCATCCAAATGATGAATTTTAGTAGTGTCATGAAGTTCGTACTCATCCATATGGTTAGATCCATCTTTAATCAAATTGATCTATTTGGAGGGTGTGATGTATTGTTAGTTTCATCCAATTTGTCATGTTCATCTATGTAGTTAGTTTCCTATGCATTTTCAATTTCATCGATAGTCTCCAAATTCATCCATGCGTATTATTTTATGCATGTCTTTTCATTCATCTGTTCAATTTAGTTTCATAATTCTTCAACCTCATCCATGTTATTAATGTATCCATGTGGTGAATCCTCATCCGTAGGGTCAAATCTTTCTCTACTATCAATATCATCCATGTTGAAAGTTTCATTTATACATGATAGTAATGAGATTCATCAATGTCATCCATGTGATCCAATCTCATAGAGATTGATATTGTAGGTGAATGGGATACAAGCAATCTTCCTTGGTGGGTAGCCAATTGCCTCCAATGCTTCACAATTAAAGCACCCCTAATTTCACTAATTTTCAAAATGGGGGGGGGTTATATGGAGCCCTGACTGGCGGTTCTCAAGAAAATCAAAGAACCGATCATAGAACCTACCCTGGACCACTGGTTCTTTGAGGAAACCCACTGGGTGTTTGAAGTTACATCTCAACCGTGATGGATGAAAGTCCTCCTCATCCAACCTGGTCCCTCAAGAGCCTTTTTGGTTCAGGGTGTTCCCAATGGTCATTCCCCCAGAGTGAGAGAAAGACCCTGCAAATTCTTCACAAAAATAATAAAAATCGAAGGGATGAGATCAAGGAACAAAACAATCAATCTCATCCACCATTTTCTGTCCAAGTAACTTCCCAACATGGTTGTCATTTCACCCCAGCAGTCAAATAGGTCAGGTGAACCCCACACCAAGCAGTTTTGACTGAGGCCTCTGTTTAGAAGAAACCTCAGTCAAAACTACATACCAGTCAA
>Ga0116231_10005662_pt1 | contig 24459 bp, 27 predicted proteins | sample S1TSphgellanicum_2_FD_89695 | JGI IMG/M metagenome (GOLD analysis project Ga0116231, IMG submission 89695) | Host-associated microbial communities from peat moss isolated from Minnesota, USA - S1T2_Fd - Sphagnum magellanicum MG | ecosystem: Host-associated > Plants > Peat moss > Unclassified...
TAATAATAATAATAATAATAATAATAATGCCTTTGCCCTTAATTCATTGGAGATAAAACACAAAAAAACTCTTCCTTAAATAATAATAACCTTGATAGGTATACTAAATAGGAAACCTTCCAAGGTCTTTGTATTGTATCATATATATATATATATATGAGAAAACCCCAATTGAATTTTGTTTTTAAACTCTAAGTTTTTTAGGGGTCCAAAAAAACCAATTTAATTATTTAAAAACTCTATATATATATATAGTCCTAAAGAAAAACCCCACTTTTGTGGTCGCACAAAAAATAAATAGATTTTGTTTTTCACAAAATTGAAAAGAAAACCCTAGAGTGACAAAATTTAGATGAATTTGAGTTTTTCTAAACCCAGAAATGTCGATTTTTTCCAAAAATTAAACCAAAAAAAAAAATTCAAATTCACAGTAGAGGAAAAAAAAAAATCCAAATTTTTGTCAGAAAAAAATCAATGGGAAAAAGATCCCATCTTCATCCAAGGAAGTGACGATTAAAAAAACTCTTCTCCCATAAACATGAACTTGAAACATTAAATAATTCAAATATTCAAATTGGGGCTGCCGAACTCCTTTTTTTCCCCAAATAATTAAATAATTCCAAAAAATGTGCCAATTATCAGTGATAGGTATGGTCATAAATGTACTAAAAAAGACCCATCAAAATGTTTTTTTTAAAAAAAGAAAAAAAAGAGAAAAAAAGGGAAAAAAAAAGAGAAAAACTCTTGGGGTGAAAAAAAACTCTTTGGGGGTGGTCTAAAAAAGAAAAGTCCAGTTCTTTTTTTGTCCTCCCCCACCACAGTGCACACCCCCTCCCCCTCTCCAAGCTCCACTTATTTTCCCTCCCCTTCATTAAATCCATTGAACCCAGTGTCTGGGAGTGGCCCCCCAAAAGGTCAGAGGCTTCAAGGTGCTTGAGCTTTGCAGATTCAGGTGCTGGTGGGGTTTGTTTGGGCACCCCACATGCAAGCAAAGTACCTTGCTTTTGTTTTCCACTCTTGTTTGTTGTTGTTGTTGTTGTTTTTCTTCTTCTCCTTCTTTTGGGTTTTGGTCCATTTTTGTTTCCCCCCCCCCCTGACAGGATCATGAGAGAATATCATGGTACAATTGTTGTTGTTGTTGTTGTTGTGAAGAAAAAGATTTGTGCCTTAGTTTGTTTGGTGTGAGCTTTGGTGATCTCATCACACATTATTTATGTGTGAAAAAGAATCTAGTTTTGTTTTTGTTTGTATGTACAATGTGTCTGTTCTTGTTTGTGTAACATCTTACAAGCAAAATTCTTATTTTTTGTTTGTTTGTTTTGTGTGAAAAGTCTTGTCCTTGTGTTTTGCTTTTTGGGTTGCTGTTGGATTTTGTGTTTTGTTTGTTTGTTGTTGTTGTTGTTGTTGTTGTTGTTGTTTTTGAAGATTTGTTCGGAGGAAATGAAGATCCAAATGCCACATTTTTGGCGGAAATTTCGTGTTGCAAATTAGCGTAAGAATTTATTCCCTTAGGGTTTATTGCTGTGGAGAGAATCATGGAATGGAGAAGATTGCAGATCGCAAGAGGAGGAGGCCACTGTTTACAGGTAGCTGCTCCTTGAGAGATTTGAAGAAGCAGGAGAAGAAGAAGAAGATGGGGTTGTTATACTTTTCTGTTTTGCTGGGACGCCAGAACTCTTTAGGGTGAACTTGAGAAGTGTGCACATGAGGAGGGGACATAAAAAAAGAGATAACTTGTTGTGAATGGTTCTGAAGAATTGTGAAGAGCAGCAGCAATCGTACATTTTAGCTGCCTAATCTGTTGAAGAGGATGGGCTCAGCATTAGTTGAGTTTTGAAAGAGAAGAGCTTCAGGGTTTGTGGGGGCTGAGGTTGAAAACAAGATGGGGAGTGACAGGGTTAGGTTGAATGTGGGTGGCAAGCCATTTGTGACGAGCCGAACAACCCTAGCAAATGCAGGGAGAGGGTCAATGCTGGCAGCTATGATTGATGAGAACTGGGATCTAGTTTCAGAATTAGTTTCAGAGGAGATTTTCATTGACAGAAACCCTTCGTATTTCTCTGTGCTACTTGATTTGCTGCGCACCGGGGAGTTGCACATTCCTTCAGGTATGTCAGAGAAAGCTCTTTACAGAGAAGCTGAATTCTATGGTATCACAGATCGTGTACGGCATGCAAGAAAAGGGCCTTTGGATGGGAATAGGCTTGAATGCGTTGCTTCGATTTCAGGGCGAGCGACAGGGGATGGAACGGCCATTAGGGCATCACCAGATGGAGGCTGCTGTGTTGCACATGGGAGTATGGTTCATGTTTATAACTGGGCTATGGAGGAACAGATTCCTCTGACTCTTGATTATGTGAATGTGAATGATGTTGGGTTCCTCAACCCTAATCGTGTCGTGATTTGCACTTGTGAGAGAGGTGACCGAGCTGGTGGAATGGCAAGCTTTAATGTCAAATCTGGGAAACTGGTGCACAAATTCCAGGTCTGTCATGATGACCAGCTGAAAAATTTCACAGCTGGGGCGTTGGCAAGCAGTGATGTTCATCTATATGCAAGTTGTCGGGGACGTAGCTATGAATATGGAATCGGAACCTGGGATCAGGCCACTGGGCAACAAATAAATTTTCTTTATGAAACTCCTGGTCGTCCTCTTGGTGATGCTTGCAAGCTTCAATGGCTCCCACAGAGCAACCTTCTTCTTGTTGCAACGCTTTTCCCTCGAAGTGATCACAGCTTTGTCAGTCTGCTTGATTTCCGAACAAAAGGAAAGGTACATATTGAAAGCTTGAAGTACTACTCAACCCTTCAAGAAGTCAAGTAAGTTGTCACAGTTCCTAGGGTCAAGTGAGTACTGAATACTCCATGTGTCTCAGACTGGAAATGATGGATCTGTCAACTGGATGTCTCCAGAGTCTTATGATCACGCGGTCTGAGAAATTGAGTTGTATTATCTGACAGTGAATTTGTGAGAGAGAGAGTTGAGAGCTTGTATCTCATTTGTGCCTGAACACGGTTGACTGTTTCAACATCGTTCTATTGAATTCCCTTTTCAACTTGTCACTGAATCTCATGTTTGCTTCAGGTATGGTCTTGGACAGACTCTTGTCAACGTAAAAGTGCTGACGAGAAAATTGTGATGGATGCGGTTGCGATGGAAGAGTGTTCCACTGTGTGTGTAGTGAACCAGTTTGATAACTTGGGGTTCATTGACATGAGGAACAGTAGCCATCCCGTGCGATGGAGCCACCGCTACCGCTCTGCTCGAGTCTCAGAATGTGAAGAGCGGTGCTATTCAAAGCTTGCAGTCAGTGGATCTCAGCTTTTTTCTAGTAAGAATGACAGTGTCTATGTCTTCTGTAGCCCGGACTGGGATGCTGCTCGTGGGGTTCAGACAGCAAGGCTGCGGAAGACAGAGGGTGGTGGTGCAATTTCAGATATATCGGTGGGTGGTGATAGTCTCTTTGTCCTGCACAATGAGATTAATGTCTTTGATGTCTGGGAAACACCTGGTTCATCTGGTATTGCTGAAGTGCTGTAGTGTAAGGTGTATGGTTGGAGTTTCATACATTCACAGAGGTCAGCAGGAGAAAGAATCCCTTCACAATTTGTTCTTGAGCTTTCAAGCACTCCAAATCTGCAACCCGGAAATTGGCCTAGTTGTCAGCATTTGTGATCCAACTGAAAACCCAAAAAAGTCAGCATTGTCTGACTTCCTTGCAGATAATGGTGTGTGTAAGTATCAGTTCAGATCTGTGATCACATATGGTTTCAACTCATAGTCAAGAAGGGACAGGTTTTGGCCTTAAGGACACCCAGTCTCCTAGGTGTCCGACCTCAAAAGAGAGTGTCATGGGGCATGTGCATGTTACACCTATCTCTTACAGGTGTGCAAGCTCAAAGCTATTAAGGGATTCCCTGAGTTGCTGAAAATGTTATTCTTAATTTCTGCTCCATTTCAATCTGGTTCTCTCTCGTGTCAGTGTGGAAATGCAATCTGATGGATGCTTCATCTTGGTTTATCTTGGTGTCTTGTCTCTTCCGATCACAGTAATATGTTGCAGATACGGTATGTCACATTGTTGAATGGTGCAACATGATCACAGTTCCATGGTGGTGGGAGAGTACTACTTGTTTCAAAGTTTTAAAATTGTGTACTCTTGAATGCAATTTAGTGCTAGCTTCAGCTGGATGACATCCTTTTCAAGGCAAATGTGAGTGATTGCTTGGTAATGTAATAATGGTAAGACCCATGTACGTGATTGGTAGCATGTATCAAAGTATTTGATTCCTTGCTTGAGAAAACTTTTGGGTATTACCCGTCTTTCAATATTTTGCATGGTTTGTTCATAAACAGAGATTGAAGAAGAAGCCAATTTCATTTCCAAGTGCTCATCTGCTAGCTTTGCACATTAATTTGTTCAAGTGAGCAATTGTTTAGTTTCAAAACTTTTCTTTAGAATTAACTGCCCAGCTAGAATGAACAACTTCATACTTGTAGCCATTCAAGTTCATTTTCATCCGGTTATTAGCCTAAGGTGGTCTTCAATCACCTTAGGCTATTATATTAGGTAGCCATTTTTCTCATGGATTGGAGACTCCACTTTTCAATCATCGAAAAACCTCTCAAATGATGAATCTGAAAAGCTTTCCAAATGATGCAAACATCATTCAATCTTGGTTGATATTGATGCTTAGTAGTAGTTGATCATCCTTCATGTTTTCATTTTCATTTTAGTCCTTTTTGGTTGTGTTCTCTTGGAATGGAATTTCCCAAGTTTGCCTCCTTAGAAAGTCTATATTCCAATGTTCCTAAAGCTCTAGGAGAAATTCCCTAGTGCATGTGGAAGAGGGCACCTTACATTATCCATCTTAGAAAAGAGGAGGAATTGAATGCCAACTAATTTGGAGTGGTAGGGACCTAACGTAGGGACCTAACTCCTAAGTTAGGTCCCTCCCGCTCCTAAATTGCTGATGTAAAATCTCTCCTAATCATATATTTTAATCCTACTCAGTTTTTTGACATACATTGCTTTTTCAAAATAAGTCAAGGTGGTGATTTTTTTGTATAAAAAACTAAGTTCAAGTGGCAAGCACACAAAAGAAAAACCAGGGCAGAGAATGTTGCTGCATTTCTCATGACAAAGTAATAATCTGACTACACCAAAACACATAAAGTAATATTGAAATTGCGTGCCAAGTGAAGATCAATATTTTGAGTAAGAATTGAGCCTTGGTTTGATATTAGATTTTGCCCAATGCAACTCAAAGTTCCACCCACCACACACAAATGTTAGTAAAACTCATGATGAAGTAAACATAATCATCATGCATGTTCACATCATGGAAACAAAAAGACCATGGCATAAAACTCCAATGGACATACAACAAAAAGACCATGACATAAAAATTGAGTGGGCATATGGGCTTAGGTGGTAGCACCAATCTGCACTTTTTAATCCCTCCAACTTATCATGGCCATGTGATAAGGGAAATTTTCATGAGTAAAATTTTTTTGCACAAACATGCAAATAATTGTGTCTAAGTGTTGTTTCAACTCATTGCATAGTTTGATTTTCAGGAATGCAATAATGGAGAAATTGTGTTCATCTTTTACATATTCAAAAACATTGAAACAACAACTATCTCAATCAACTTCGTACACTTATTTGGTCATTAAGTTAGCAGGCCATTATTGCCAATTGTCACTCACAACTTTATCACTAGATTGGTATCAAAGGGTTCAAACATGGGCTTGGGTGCTTGTGTCTTCATAATGAGTTTAAACATGAATTGTTACAAGTTTAAGAGATTGGCATTCAAAGGTTCCACAACATGATCCAATGAGGGTTTTGCCTTATATGACTCACAATAATGTTTATTGATGACACTAAAATGCAAAAAGAAAGGGGAATTGAATATCAAGTTGAATCCAAAATTGTGAATACATATTGCTAAAGGCATTCATCAACTCAAAATCCATAAAGTGTCATGCAAAATGTGAGGATTTTTGTACTAGTGTGGAAGCTAGTAACCTAATCTTGTGTGATTGTGGTAGAATTCTTATCCACAACATTTGGAAGTGCTTACATTGGTGACAATTGTAAAAATTATCAAGTTCATATCTTCATTGGCTCACATTGAATCTTGACATTTCTGAAGATTATAAGCCTTCTTATTTTCACGATCTTAACAAGTGTCACTTAAATGAGCTTGAAAAATAACAATATAATGGATGGAACAAATCCTCTAACTTGGCCACCATTGGCAACTTAGACAAAGCTTGCACGTTAAGATTTGTTTCATGGGCCATGCAACAATGCCTCATCATATAAAGAGTATGTTTATCCTTCAATTGTGATGTCATTTTAATGTGATAGCCCTAAAAAAATAGTTCCATCTATACCAAAACAAATGAACCTCTCACCTAACTCCTCTAAGATCAACACTCTTTGCTATATAAGGGATTGTGTAATTACAAAGGTTAGATTGTTAATAATGCCACCTTCAATAACATGTTGAAATGTGAAGAAGATAAGCACTTTCCTCCATATATGCTTGCATGACATACACATGAATGGAGATTCAAAAGTACTTATCAATAACAATAATTTAATCTACACTCATAAAGACAAACCTCCCTCCAACCACAACATTGGGTTTTCTCTAAAACTTGTTCACACATACAATTTACATTTCACAACTCACCCCATGATACCAATGTTTTGTGGGATTGTAAAAAAAATTGAATTACATAAATAATTTTTGGTTTGTTATGTATTCTATCATGGGGTGACCATGACTAATCTTGAAAAAAAATTGGACAATATTTTTCTTTTAGTCAACCTAAATTGCATTATAAGTGACTTGCTACAACATCAGTTCAAGATGTTTAACAAGATACAAGTTTTCATTGGCAACATGAATGTTGTTTTTTCTAAAAACAATGATCCTTATTTTAAAACTTAAGCATGGCTACCATAGCCTTGTGACAACTTGCATGCTTCCATAAAGAATCAAACTAAAAAATGAGGAGCTTATTCTACTTTCAATTTGGGTGCACACATTTCATCAAACTTGAGTGATTTTGCCATTAGAACTTAAAACAAATTTTGCCCAATGAAGCTTTAACATTGCCCATGTATTTAAAAAAAACTTATTCAACTCATAAGTCTTCTTTTCTTATATGTCTCAATGTTCTTTTTTGCCACAAAAGGTTCCAAGATTATGCATTTAAATAACACAAGAGAAGGAACATCTATAGGGATAGTAGCATTATAATCAACATTAATTGGGGTGATTTTATCCCCAAATAAATACATATATTTAAAGTTCTTAAGGGGTTAGAGTTTTGACATGACAACCCTAGAGTTGGACTGCAACAATGGTCACACAAATAATTAAATCTCTAAGACATGATCAAGAAAATATGTTGAAAAAACCTTTTGATGCGGAGTTCTTTGTGATGTGGTCCAAACACAAACACAAAAAATAATAAATTCCTTTCAATTCTTTTGATGTTATTTGAACCCAAACAAACATTTTAAAGTTACCCAAACAATGCTACCCAAACACAAAATTATTCTAAGTTCGAAATATCTTGTAATTACTCCTTGTGAATTACAATGTTGTCCACATCATTAGGTTTCCAAAATAAATAAATAAATAAAAATTTGGTTGCTTTGATGTTGTTCAAACAAAAATATAGGAAAAAAATCATTGGATCCTTGCAATGTTGTTAGAACAAAAAAACAAAAAAGAAAAAATCCTCTTGAATATTGATGCAATAGGTTACACCATTATAGCTCCTTGCAATGCCATCTATGGTCCTAAGATGAACACAAACAAAAGAATTCAAGGAAGAGAAAAACCTCATAATTCAAAAAAAAAAAACTATATTTTGAGTTTTAGCTTGGAATTGAAGATTCACAAATTTCAGTTCTTAGCTCCACACAATGAGTTGCAAACACAAACAAACAAAAAATGCCCTATGAATACCTGACATTTACAAACAAATTTTTTAATCTAAGAGGTGGTGGATAAGTGCAAAGTTTCAAACACAATTGGCCTTACTCCTTGCAATGATCAATCCTAACTATGCAATGCCTACACAAGCTTCACAAAACAAAACATATCTCCTCAAAGATTCAAGGTGGTTGATTTTTTTTGGCATTGAAACTTTCTTGGCATCTTGTGCAATAAAAACATGAGACAACACAAAAATAACAAAAGGAAAATGACATCACGCCTTTTTTTACTATCGATGGCCACAGAAGTACAAACTTGAATGCTTGAAAATGAAAACATTAAAAAAATCCTAATTGCTCAAGAAGAATACAATTCCAATGTGAATGGAGGAGGTGGAAAGGTGCCTTCCTTTGCAAAACCCTAAATTTTGATATGTAGGATTTAACCCCTCCATCCCCAACCATCTATGATTGAGGTGCCACCAAGCAACTTTTGATGGAACACTAGTGACAACTGCCTATAAAGAGCTAGGACACAATTTGATAACAAACAAGAGAGATAACACCAAATCAATTTTCAAAATTGATTTGTGGACAGGATCAGGACTACTCAAATTACAGCCATAGAGGTGTGAGGTCCACAGAATTTTACTGAGGCTGATCAAAGCATAATCTTGAGGTATGTCTTTCATTCAAAGACATGCACAACCCTGCGATGAAACTGTGTTTCACTACCTGCTTCAGGTTACTTGGCAACTATAGACATCATGGTTGCAATAATAATGTACATTTCTCTCTTACAGCTGACCGTTGTATGAGCGAAGGCTTGATCACAACATGAGCATCAAAGTGAACCATGGGCCTATGTAGAAGGACCCCAGGATTTCTGTAGATGCACATAAAATCACTTTCTGTCCACAAGCAACTTGGAGCAGCAGGAATAAATGCAGCTCACTCCCAGGGTACAACTTTTGAACAATTTCATTGTCGCAACAATTCAGCCAGTACAAGTTGAAAGCAAAATATCTATAAAACTGCAGACAAATCTCCACAACAAATAATTTGAAGGCAACATGACAATCAGTGCAATCATAACCTTATGAGAGTTGCTCACGAAGTGCCAGACCATCACCTTAACAGCTATGTACAGGAATTGGTGTAAGCATCAGTGTGAACTGATAGCCTACATATCAGGTCCTCAGCTTTCTGTAGATGCCAACAATTTTTTTACTGTAGGCCAACAAACACTGTGAAGGCAGGCATGAATTCCTCTGGTCCACAGTGTTGTGCTCAGTTCAATGGCCAACCAAAGACACAGAACTCCCATGTTAGCTTTCAAGCATTAAACCAAACAACTGTTTGCAGAGTTCAACTTCATACCCATCAGCAAAAAAAATCACAATATATACCAAAACATGTATCCAATGGAACAATGTACACAGCTCCACCGTTTCTACAAATCTAGCTCCAACTACAGACCCACCCCAGCTGGGCAACTTTCCAACATTTTCCTACTCACTGAAAGCCACATACGAAGTGTTGGCACTGGTGATCTGATGCTGCAGACTGGAACCAGCTTGCAGAATGAGTGCCTGGAATTGAGCAGGGATCTGATTTCTCTATGTGCCCTGCGACCAGCATCTCCGATATCGTCCTCCATCTGCAGAGAATGCACGCATGAAGATGCCCTTTAAGGGCTGCGTTCCGGGACCGGACATGTATGAAAAAGCACGTGCATCTCACTTCTTTGCCTGAATGCTCCATCAGATCTGTAAAAACGACAGAGAATTTTGTTACATTTGGCCCGAGTAGAATGCACAGTGACCAATATATGTGAAGGCAACACATAGAGAAACAACTCTTACCTCTGTTACCCAGGTGAATATCATCGATGGTCGCAGAACTTTTCCCTTCAGCAAAACAACACATCGAGCGGCCATCGGCATTACACAACCACAACCAAAAGACTGTCGTCTTGGAGCTTAGCTCCTCAGCAAGAAAGCCAATGAAAACACTCCCCTGGATTCGGGTCGCTAACAAAGACGCCAAGTTCTCTTGCATCGCCCCGTCTGACGAGCACGGCCTTATATCTACCTCCATCGCTCGAGGTTTCCAAACTATCTAGGACAAGAACGAACCAAAAAGAAAGTAGCAAAGACGCAGACACAAAATCACGGCCTACTTAGAGAGACCGATGCGCTGTGAAACCGAAATCTTAGTGCGATGCTCCGCGAGCAGAGTGGTTGCTGCAGGGCCTGCCGTCGCTGCTGCGGCCGCGGCAGCGGCTGCATCAGCTCGCCGCTTAACTTCGTCGAACTCTTCCTTGTCATCTGCCTTCAGTTCCAACCTCGTTGGCTTCCTCCGCAACATCCCGAGCACGGGTTTCTGACCCTAAGAAGCAGTTTTAAAGAGCAGAAGGATTAAGCTGCGATTGCCGAGCGAACGCGAGAATGGGAAGAACAAACCCCGAGATTTATACGGTGGTTGTGCGATGCCGCCGTATGACCACGAACCCTAGAAACCCTAGAAAACCTGAAGGAGTAACCGAAACCTAAAGTATGAAAGAAAGAAGAACCACAACAACAACGCAGATTAGGAAGAAGGTGGACAACAGATTGTCGTGTTTGTGAAGCTCGAGAGGATGGGAGCCATGGAAGATGATGGGCAAGAGGCGGAGAGGAGTTTGGATTCCAAGGATTTGCAGCAGCAAAGCAAGGCGCTGGACTCGTTGACGGACCATGTGGAAGATCGGCAGTTGGATTCCAAGCGAGTGCAGCAGGCGATGGCGTACATCGCCGCCACGGCAGACGCCGACCGCAATGCACAGAGATTGAGAGAGAAGGAGTTGGCTGCCGTCAAGATCAATCCCGCCGATGTGGACGTCATCGCCAGTGAGCTCGAGCTCGACCGGAAAGTCGCAGAGAGAACTTTGCGAGAGCACAAGGGCGATGCAGTTGCAACTATTCGCTCATTTCTTCGTTGAAGAATTCCTCTTGACGTTTTCCATTCTTTTTCCGCGATTTGCAATCAGGACTTTTAGGACAGGAGGGATTCCTGGCCATATGAACATGCAAGAAGCATCAAACATTGTAAAAAGAAGAAGAGATTTCCACTGTTGCACATGCTCTCTTCTTTTTTCCCCAGATCTCAGAGAGTTCCACAGAAGTGTACCATTGTTGTTCTTGTGAGAAGATGTGTATATGCAGCAGCTGATGAATCATAGTATGTTTTTTCCGGACACAATTTAATCCAGGGAAATTCTGTCACCTTCATACTTCATGGCAGCTTGTGAATCCATGTATGCAGTCTTGATGCAGGAAGTTGTTACAGGCAACACCCTGAAGAGGAAGCTGGACAGACAATTTCGTTCTCGAATTGAGATCCTACAGCCCTTGCTGTGAATTGTTGAAACTCCAAAACCTGCTGCATTTAGAACCTTAGATCCAGAGGCTTCAACAGGTGATCAGATACCGTGCAAGCAAGATGGTAAGCTACAACTGGAGTAGTTTTTGTGTTGGCTTTTGAGCTTCATGAAACACACCCATCCTCTGAATATAGAACCCTAATCCTTGAATCCTTTTGTTCTTTAGGAACAAACTCTAATCCCTGTTTGTTTATGAGCTGATGAGTGTGCCAATGGCAAGCAGCAAGATACTGGTGATGAACTGGATGTGTAAATCAAGTCAGGGAGCTTTCTGCAACTTTGACTGGCGTATGCTGTCATTTTCTTTCTTTGACATTCCCAATTTTCTGAAGACTATGTTATGATGAGCTTCTTGTATGTCTTTTGAGCAACGCTGTTTGCGTGTTATGTTTGTGGATGATACTCTCTACTTGTGCCCTCACTACTTTCTGATATGAAGTGGCAGTCCACAGCTTATAGCTAGCAGATCACATGAAGACTGTTCTCTGCTGAATGGTCTTGATGGAAGAGTCTCAGCCAAAGACATAAGACTCTGTTCTCTATTCAAAAAGGTTGCATAGAAAGCTTGATGCACACATTAAAATGGCTATTATCCTTGCATGCTTTTGCTCTCAAAGGTGCAATGTCATTTCTTCAACTTTTTTCCATTTTGCAGCTGCATCATGCAACACTTGTTGGTGAAATTTTAGGTGTACAAAGGCAACTGACACACTAGAGATGCCCTTTTGGTGTGACAAAATTCAAGAAGCAAGCTTATTCTTTTCCTGTAAAACTTCTGAAGCCACACCTATGCTCCCCTATGTGTGTGGCATCGTTCTGCAGTTCTCTCTTCAGAACTGGTCCACTCATTGTTTCCCCTGTATCAAAGCAAAATCACTTACATTTCATCCTTCACCTTATTGCATATTGGTTCTGAAATGCAGGGATTTGCTGTTCATGACATCAAACTAACAGTTGTGAATATTCCAAGTGTTGGAACCAAATTTCAGCATGCAGAGATTTACAGTTAGGGTTTAGGTTCTGGGACTTTGCAATGCCAATGCTGTCTTCCTTTAACCGTTTGATGGAACACAGTTTTGATGCTTCTGCAAAGACAGACTGCCACAAAGGTGCGATGGTCAACCAGGTTTGCTCTCTAAAAGGACTTTCCATGTCTTGCCAGTGCATATAGTAGACATGGCGGACTTAATTCTTCTTCATCTTCTTGTCATTTTGTTTGAGTCAGCTAGTTTCAAGATTTGCAGAGATGTCATGGAGTGAAATCTGGGCTTTGGAACACGCATTGCCTTGCATGCAGGTGAAGCAGCGTGTACTTGTGGAAACTGAGGAGATATTCAATGCTCGAGTCAAGGTGGAGGTAAAGAGAAAATCCCCATGATTTCCATGCATTCTTCACCATTCTCCCTCTTCTTGATTCAACTACTTGGACAAATTTAGGGTTTCATCAATTGTATTTTACAAGGCAGCCATTAAAGCTTGTGTTTCTGTAGCTCCTGCACTACTAGGTATTCACCAATCCTTTGAACATAGCAATTAATTCCACAAGGCTCTCAGAAACAACTGATGAATCTTTGAGGACACTCATGCCAAGCTTAATTAACTCATTCCCTTCATAATTGTCTCACTCTTTGCCTGAAAACCCTAAACCCTAAAACCTCGTACATGGATATGAAAATGCAAATTAGCTAGTGTTTTCATGTTCATGTTATGTATAATAAAATAGTTTAATAACCTACCTCTTTCAAGCCTTTGTACAACCTTTTTGGCCTATGCATTTTACATGGACATGAAAGATCTAAAATGAATAATGATGAACTATTGGGAACCAACAACATGGAAATGTATTCAAAAAAGGGGGGAAAAAAAAAAGAGGGGGGGATTTTGTTTAGTTTGGAACCTCGCCTTTTGGGCAAGGATGCTACACTCAAAATAATAATAAGTTTAGTGACAATGGTAACATTAGAGAGTTCATATAGGGTAGACAAGTTTAGGTTCTAGCAATTATTTTGTCCTACCAAGATAGATATAGATTTTGAATTTGCTTTGGATGGAATGGAAAAGGTGTCTTTCAAAGTTTTGGTTTTTTTAAGATTGTTTTGTTCCCAAAATCATAGTCATGAATGATGGAGGTGATAAAAAAAGTTTCAATACTTTGTGCACCAATTTATGTCTTATTTCTCTTCAATTGTTTCCAATTGGAATTGATTTGATTTTAATCAAATTTGAGTTCAATTTGCATGTAGTGTTATTCAATACTTTTAGTCAAATGGAATTTAATTTTCTTTAAAAAATAATTCATCATTTCATTATCATTGGTAGTGTGTAGCAACATAGAGCCCAAGTAGTAGTAATAATAATTTTTCAAAAATCTAGATTGTTTGAATGTGATGATTGAATTCAAGTAACCATTTCAACAATATGAATTTCATTTAAAAGTTTATTATGAAAATAGTAGGAGTAGTAGGATTTTTTTAAAAATTGAACTTTAATTGCTATATGGACTAGGACCCAAGTCCACCCCAATCCACCATGTAAAAGTATTTTATTAAAGCATTTAAATTGTCAAAATGATAACTAAATCTTAATCACCACACCTTGACAATCCAATTTAATTTTGTTTGGTATTGAATTTTGGTCACCGTCGAGATAATTAATTTCACCTTTGTAAAAGCATTTGTAAAAAATATTGTTTTGACCTTATGTTGACATTTAATTAATTTGATGCCAAATTTCAATGGTATTAAAATTGACATGATTTTTGTGATTTGACACAATTGGTTGATAATCGTGATTTGAATTTTGTGTAAGGTCTTTTTCTCCCAAATAGCAAGACAAACAAATGTGCATTATGGTTTACGTATAGAAGGCACTACAATGAACAAAACGAAACTTTTGTTGTAATAAGGGAATTATGATTCTTTGTTTTCCCAAAGCTTTCAATAATTTGTCCTTTACATTTAAATAACCAGCCTTCATGGTCTTGTGAATGTTCGTTGATATGACATGGGTTGTAAGTTACAAATGTTGGTAGTGTGAAGGCAAATGGATTTGCAAACAATATAAACAATAATAAATAGTGTAAACAAATGTCCACAAGTTTAAAAGAAAAAATTCTTTGAATGATATAAGATTTTAGGAACTAATGATCTTCACTTCAAGAAAGGATTGATGAATGAGAAAAACAAAAATTTATGAATGTAAAAATGAATGCCATTAAGATGTTAAATGACAAATTCAAATTTTTGTCCAATTCATTTCACTAATGGAAGGTGACATTTTTTTGAACTCTTCAATGGGGGCTTAATGATGCAACTTGAACACCATGGCACAAATATCAATAATCCCTTGTGAAATGCACTTTCCTTAATTTTTTTCTTGCAAGATCTCATGTTCATTCCTCTTGGTGATGATCAATAATATTTCCATAACCTTCAATTCCATAGTTTTTAAATAACTTTTATATGTAAAGTTTCAAAGACATAGTAGCATGTGCTTCTTCATCCAATGTCAAAATTAATGTTTTCAATAATTAAGAAAGTGATGTTATTGCTTTTCAATGGAGAAACATTTAAATTTTATGAAAAATCATAGATTTAACAGAAGTATCAAATTATGGCACAACTCCTTATGTTATGTTTAGGGTACAACAAAATGTTTTTTTTTCCTAGATGATGTAAACCATCAAAACACACCCAATAGGTTTAGGGCAATCTTAAAAGATAATTTGAGTAAAAGGATCAACTTTTAGACTTCAAGTTAAACAATTATAGCAACTTGATTTGCTTTATGCTTATCATTGCCTTGCACATGTTTATAATAAAAGTAGTTCATCAACATGTGTTCAGATTGGGTACACTTTTGCAATGGTTTTGGTCCAAAAATGTGAATGTTAAATTTTCTTTCTATAGTCTATCTAATTAAGAAAGAGTTTGTCGTAGTCATGAGTTTTTTTGAAATGCAACCTTCAACTTTCTTTTTTTTTTAATAGTTAGATCCTGCTCATTTCTCATTTAGTTGAAGAGGAGTCAACATTAGGTCCTATTTCATATAATTGAATAATTTGTCTAAAATTATTTTTAAAAACTTTAAAAAGGTTTGTGAATCAAAATTTTAAGCTAAAAGGGAACATGGGTGAAAGTTATCTCGTGTAAGAACCTTTAGGAATCTATCATAACATCATTGGCAACATGGTCAAATACATGCATAGGGTGTGGCAAGAAGAAAACTAATGAAAAATAAATCATTTTCATTTTTTACCACTGCCTCTCATGTATGTCTATTGGGCTTTCAAATTTTCAAGCACTTGAATATAATTTGTTGCCTATGTATGTTTGTTTTCAATTAGCAAAGGCGGTTGTTGACAAAGGGAAAATGCAATAATTTTAGCATGGTTATGAAGACATAACCTATAAACAAGTTAGCAATTACATTATGTAATATCAATGTTGATGATAAAATGGATGAAAAAAAACATGAAAGAAAAAATCAAAGATATGTGCACATTGTTAAATTATGAAACAAGGCTAGAAGCTATATCAAAAACAATGTCTAAAGAAGCTAAAAGATCATGTTGCATGAAATCATAAAGTTGCTACAATAAAAGAAAGTGGGGAACTTGTGTTTAAAATTAACATGAAATTGCAAGTATGTTAATAACTATTGATAGGTAAGTTATGCTTGAATTTTTTTTTTTGAAAACATTATTTAATAATTATTTCTCCATTGATCCAATTGCAATAATAAGGGGAATAATGGAAAGGATAACATGGACAACAATTGCTATTGAATCATGAAGAAACAAGGGTGGCATTAGTAGTATGGGCATCAATAATTACTAATTCGTTATAGAGAAGTAAGGGCAATAACAAGGATAGAACAATAGGGGCAATAATTGTTATTAAATCATGGAGAAGTTCAAGACTTTGTCCTACTAATCTTTTATGAGGTTGTGCCAATTTTATTTGTATGAAATTTTGATTATCATTATCTAAATTGTTATTATTTATACATCGACTTCTTACATTGTTGTTGAGTACAATTTTGTTGCACATAGCTACATTGTCATGTGCTCATATGGGTGACATTTTTGAATTCATCATGTTGATAAATGATAAACTACAAGTGATTCATGTATTGATTGTCAATGAAATAAAGAAAATGACTTAAATGTTGATTACAAATCACCATTAAATAGATTTGGGAGGTTGATTTCAAAAGCTTCAAAACCTTGGTCTTGACGGTATAATGATTCCATAATATATCTCAAGTGGAAGATTGTCTATTTTGTTTAATTGACATGTCAAAAAATCTTTGGGTAAGGTTTTTTTTAATAACTAACACTTTGTATTTCCAAATGAAGTTGAACAAATATTTGTTGCAAAAGATTGATTTAACCTCAGAAGAATTTTTTTTTTGTAAAACATTTCAAAATCCCAATACAATCTTTGACAAGTTTTTAAAGCTCCTAAGGCATGGATTGATGGCATTGAGTGATCAATTTCTTTGTTGGTGATTTTAACCTTGAGTCCCCATCGATTAATGAGGGAATTGAGTGTGTAGATGAATAAAAAGATGTTAATGATTCCTTTAAAAGATAAAGAGGAAATTGAAAGGGCATAAACATTGAAATGAAATTCAAAATTTCATATAAAATAAACAAGAAGACTTTGATAATGAAGTATTTGCATAATATGGTTTCAAGGTGCCCAAATAGAAAATATTTGTTCCTTTAGTTAATTTTCACTACTTTTTTGTTGATATGCCACAAGGTTCTATTTGCGCTCTATTGACTGGGGGGAAACATTATTTTGGCTTGTGCATATGTGATGACAAGTGGGTAGCCAAATACAATTTAAATAAAGTTATTCAATTTTGTCAAATTTGAACTAAGGTATTTTTTCTATCATTTTGGAACTATTCACAATTTTTGTATTAATGTAAGGAAAGATGGGATTTTTGCAAAATCTTGTTTTAACCACAATATTTCACAAATTTCTCATAGATGTGTACATTTCTGACTTTGACTAATTGATGTTTTAAATATTTTTCCTTACAAAGATTGAATGTTGTTTTGTTCCAAGATTTTTTAAGGTTATTTATCTAAACTTGCTATTTTGGGGAAGATGTTGTTAGTCATTTATGGTTATCTCATGTGTTTATTTTTTAACTTGCAAAGGAGAAGCAACATAAGTTTGGAGATCTGGATACTAAACTAAAAAAGGTAAAATCATTGGCACAATAATGGCATCACAACACCCAAATTGTGTTCAAACATTAATTTATGTTGAATATCTTAATTTTAATTTTTTACATATGTCCATTTTGAAACTACCACTAAATAATGTCTTTCCATTCATAAAATGGTAATGCGGGAATTTGGTGTTGAAGTTGTTTGAATATCCCATCCCCATTAATGCATTTTGTTTTCTAATGAAATTAAGTAGTAGAAGGTGCCTTAAACTTTGGTTTCTTTTGAACTTCAAACTTCCATGATCTACAAAATTAATAGTTCATTGCATAACTACTTAGACGGTTAGTTTGTAATAATATAAAATTATTATTTTTCATTGACCTAACTTGCATGCATTAATAACAAATGAAGTTTTAAAATTATAAAAAGGCTTTGATTGTCCAAGTTCCTCATAATTTTTCTCCACCTTCTTATTTGTAATTAATCTTTTTGTTGGTTGTGTTGATGTCATCTAACATTTTGTGTTTACAAGATATTTCTTTGTAACCACAAGGGAGGGGTTTCCTAATGTTGTAGTGGTGTGAAAAACATGAGGCAAAAATATGGATTTACAAAAAAACAAAGTGGCAAAAAAGGGTGGAAATTTTTGTGGAATTGATTTGGAGATAGAGATTGCAATAAATAATATCATATTAACACATATAGGACTATAACAAGGTGTCAATCTCTTGTCTTCTTTTATTAAAGATTGTTAGGCTTCGGGATTTACAATTTTGGTTGATCTAGGAATCATTACAATTAGCCAACTTTATTTTTTTGAAATTTTATTGAAATGTGAAAAAAAATTGGGGGCTACAACCCCTACAAAGGTTTTTTTTGGAATTAAAAAAAAAATTGCCAAAAAATAATGTTGGACTATATTTGTTAAAATTAAGGTGCTTATTCCTATAGCTTACTAAACAACATGATTACAAATCTTTGTTATTGTTTTACTTGTTCTAGAACCAATTCTAGTTATATCCTTCTATTGATTGTTGCCAGTGGGGGTATACCACAAAAATGAAAAAAAAATCCCAACTATAAAAAAACAAAAATTCATTAATTTTTTGGAGTAAAATTTCAGTCATTTATGATTTTAAACATTAAACAATTTTTGAACTTAGTAAAAAACAAATGGTCCCCAATCCCACAACCAATCTTCTAGGTCCTTACATGGTCTAAAAATGGGATATTAATTCACATGTTTGTCATCAACTTGTGACTAATGAGGACTAAATTTTTTTGATGTGTCATCATGTCTATGTATTCAATTGCTAATGACATCATTATAATTATAAAATACAATTTTTGAATCATTTTCCTACATTTTAATAATAATAAAATGGTTTTTGGATTTATCATGTGTTATCACAATGTGCTAATAATTAGGCTCATTATTTGGATTCCTAAATTATTATTTTTTGTAAATAATAAAAATGATTTTTTTGGGTTGAAATTGATGTGTCATTGCACCATTAGGTATCATCAATAATCGTACAATTTGAATGTAATACCATTATATTATTTTAACTTTTAATTTTTTCAGGTTGGACTATGATAGGTCATTGGACTCATGATGATGAGTCATGGGTTATGTGTGTGTATACACATATTTACATATCATTTTCTTGCCATGTCAACATGACTAAATTTAGTCACAATTATACTATAGTCATAAGTGAAATTTGAATCCCCACCTTCACAACTATAAGGCAAGTCCTTTAACTATCCAATCTCCATGTGAAATGGTGACAGAAAATGCAACACGAATATAAACACAGAGACTTTGTTTAAGTTTCACACATTAAAATGTTAGCATATATTTATTTAAATTCATAATGAAATGAATTTTACATGTCTTTTATTTTTTTATTCAATTTAAGTCATTTTTTATTCCATAATCATGCTGATTTATGTAATTCTTTTAATAATATTATGTAAAAACATTATATCATTTTTTGATAGTTATTCCTAACTTCAAATGAAATGTTTTAAATTTGGGTTATATTTCATTTGAACTTTGGAATAACTATTTAAAAATATAAAACATATTTGGGTTATAGATTCAAATATAATATCTTTCATTATATCACTTAATTAATTTCATAATGAAGTACATTTTACATCTGAAAATATATAATCAATTTCACATCTGAAATACATAGTTATAAATTGATTCTATAGTCTCTTTGGTCTTTTAATTTAATTACATATAATTATTATTTTTAATTTCTTAATATGTCACATAAAATATTTAATATAACATATTTAAATCACAATGTCATCTCCATTGATATCATCAAAACTTTATACCTTGACATCTTGTATATAATATTATCTTTTTTCACATTCATTAAGCCCACAAAGACATTTCACTTTAGTGGAAACAAAAATTATGACCATCTTCCTTCATACAAAATTAGACCCATCTTATTTTCAATTTTTTTAACACAATTTATAAAATTTTGACTAGTATTCACACACATTTCTTCCTCATATGTGAAACTCATCATAACCTTTTTGATATGCAAGATGGCTTTAAAAACATTATTTGCCACTAATTTACAAATCAAATTTGTTACTAAAGACACCAATTATTATTTAACATTTGTCCCACATAATTTCACAAATGCTTTTAGATCCCTAGATCATGCTTGTTCATTTGCTATTATGAAATCTTTTGGATGCACTATTGATAGCACTCTATTCATTATGGATAAATATTGACATTTTGCCACATCATTATCTAGTTCTCACATTGGGACTATAGATCCCATCCCCATCCATCACAACATGATGATTACTTTTTAGCATCCCCAAACATCCTTCTTGATGCCTTCATCATTCCTCAATGAAATTCTTGATTCGCTTCATCACCTTGAAATTTAAATTATATATATATATATATATCCTATTCTAGCATCCTTTGATGCCCCTTATTGCCCAAATAATAACAATAATAATTTGAAAAAAAAAATCCACCCCAATGCATTTGACATCCATTGGTGTCCTTCTTGGCGCCACTTGTCACATGAAAATAAGAAATTTTCATTTCTTGTTCAATGTTCTTGGCATCCTTTTTAGCAACCTTAGCATCCTTTAACATTTTTTTCAATGCCTTCCTTCCCTTGTCATCCCACAAAAAATCCTATCCTCTTTAATAGCCTCAATGTTTTCAACATCCTTTTCAAAGCCCACCACGTCCATCACCCTTATCATCCTTCATTGTTATCCTTATTGTTTATTTCATTGTTTCATTGTTTCCTATTTTTCCTAACATCATCATGACATTTTTTTAATCATTAACTGAATTTAATCAAAACATCCCTAAACTAAAACACCCTATTTCAAGCCAAAATTTTATGAAGGGCATTCGAATGAAGGACTGTATGAGTTAGGGGATAATTTTGGCACCTACAAGAGTGTAGGACCATCTATAGAAACATTTAGGGGAACAACCCCAATGTTTCAAACCCCACCTACAGGGGGATCTCTAAATCAAGGAACAAAGGAGGATTTACAAATTGCTAGGCTATTCCAATATGTGGCAAATTATAGTAAGTAGATGGAAAAGACCTGGATTGAATTGTCAAGACTCAAATTGTTGTGCGAGAAGAATGAAACTAAAATGTAGGAGTTGGAGAGTAAAATTGCAATTGCACAATAGGAAGTACTAGGTTTACATAATCATATCCATGCAACAGAAGTTCAAATCAAGAAGACACTTTAGGGTAAGGAGAGAGAGCTATACCAATTATAGATGGATCTTATTATGGTGAAACAAAGGAAGGCAATTCTTGAGCAACAAATGCAATCATTTGAGACGATCAAGGGGAAAAGGGATTTGTTAAAAGCAAATCAAGAAAGAGAGGATGCCAAATATTGAGCCTCGAAAAAATAGGCAAACCATTTGGAAATTAGATCTATAGCTTTGCAATGAAACAAGGAAGGTCTCTAATGATAGGTGTAGGTATCGGAGACAAAAATTCTGAAACTCAAGGGGGAGATTCAAAATACTGTGCATTAAAGAGATGAAGTTGTGTGAGACAAGGACATAACCTAGGCTATTTGTAACAAATTGATTCAGAAGCTATAGTAGGATGTGACAAGGATAAACAAAATTGTGAACTCAATCACAACTATGGAGGCATATCTATCCAATCACATATTGAAAGAATATGATAATCTGTTGATGCAAAAGACAATTATGAGGACTATGCAAAAGTCCTTGCAGTTGTAGGCATTTAATGTTGATACTTGGTGGAATTTAATTCAGGATATGCTTCAGACAAATTTGTAGACCTTGTTTGATGATAACAAGGTATATGAAGTCAACTACATAAGGAGGCTTAAAGCATATAGGGAAACATATCTAGAGTTCAAGTATGATTCACCTTTGCAGCTTTTGAGGACAATTTTAATACTTCAGACTTTAATCAATATGAAGCAAGTCCAAATGGAGAAGTTTAGGAAGCTCAATCAAACATATCTATAGAACTGAAGGGAGGAAATATTATAGAGGAGGTGAAATATTATAGAGGAGGTTGTGGATGAATAAACAGTAACACAATTTGAAAAATAGGTTTTAGTTAAAGTTTTAGCAGAACTAGTTCAACACAACAAGTATTTACCCACATAGAGTCAATAAGGTATGTTACAGCAACTGATGTATCTCCATCAACCTAGTTTGTTACAACAACTGCAACAACACCAACTTCACAAGATGAGGGGGATAATGGCCATACACAAACCATTATAGAAGCACAATAACGGGTGCACCTACAATAAACATTGTAGACTGGGGACATTGATGTAATGGAGGAACAATAATTTATAAAACCAAGGGTTATAGTTGTAGAACATGTAACTAGAGAAGTAGATAGAAATTCAGTGTAGTCTATTCCACAGATTCAAGGCTTTTTTAGTATAGTTATCCATAGCAGGATTTTGGGGACAAAATCCAAAGTAGGGGGGGGGGGGGGAATGTTAAGGGTAAGATTTTGGTGTAATAATCAAGAAGATAGGAATGTATGACGATAAGGAGAAGATGTCTATTTTGGATAGGTTAAATAAAACAAGTTCAGTAGAAATGAGGTAGGTAATATTTGAATTGTTGAAGTGGGATTCAAATTAGTTTAAGGTGACAAAATTGAACATTAAGGAAGCTTTGGAGATTTTTGTGGGAGTTCTTTTCTAACAGCTACTTTTATTTTTGATATTGGGAGCACAAAGTAGAGAGAGACAAGAACCATAGTTTTGGAGATAAAACAATTTTGATGATGCATATAAAGTTGTTGAACTAATAATTTTTGTCTTTTGTTATTTTAAACATTTCATGGTTTGTTGTTTATTTTCTTTTATATCAGTATGATAAGTAAAATTATGATAAAACCATGACATATTCATAATTGTGCAAATACTTGGGTTGTGGGAAATATGGTTGTGAAACATTTTGGATTGTGTATGGATTTTTAATAAAAATTTTGTGTAACTAAAATTGAACATGTCCATGGATAGAAATTGTAATTATACGAAATTAGAATATTAGGATTTACCAATTTCAGTAGAGGTAGTGCCAACCAAAGTACTTTATTCCTAGTATCCCTTACCTTGAACATTTAATGACCTTTTCAACATGCCTTCATACCACCCTCAAGTTTATTGTTTATTGACCTAACAAACATTCCAAAACTTATTATATCAACCTAGTACAATAATTACCAAGAGTGCAAAACTTTTTTTAAAATCTACTTTTAATAATCTACAAATAATTTTTAAAAAAAATAAACACTTTGAAAACCTTGAATCTCCTTGAATGTCTTCAATTTTGTTTGCATCTTCAAATCCTTTTCTTTTCAATATCTTATTGCTTCAATTCTTGATCAACAAAATGTGCAAAGACATATAGAGAAAACGACAAGGTTTCTTGAACAATTGTTTAGAAAACATTAGTAACATTAATTTTCTTTGAATAAAATAAAATCTTAATTTGTCTTCCAAATGTCTTATTTGACAATTAATTATAAACATCACATTAAAAAGGTGTAAATGAATGCCAACAACAACTTGTTAAAATCCATAGTTTGTTGTAAACAATAAATTAAAATATCTATCATCAACTTATAAACAACAAACTAAAATATTAATTTTGAAATTATGACCAAGTTTGATTACAAAGGTTGAATGGGAAATTTAGCTTACTTGGTGCAAATCATAAATTCTTAAATTTAAATTTAAAATATAAATTTAAAATTGTGACCAAAGGTGTGTCCAAATTTTTAGTTACTTCAATAGGTCAGAAAACACACACACATACATATGTGTGTCAACAAATAACAATATGTTTGCTCAAGAATTGCACTTTAAATTATGTAATCAATGGCATCAATACATGTTGAGGAAGTTTCCACAAACCTTTAATGTATTTTGCAAAGCAAAACTGAGTGTTTGTAACTAGGTCATTATAACAAATTACTTGAATTACAAAACTTTAATGTTTTCTATAGGGCAAAAACAACTAGTCTAAACACTAATGAATGTCAACCAACAAAGCTTTGAAACATAGAAAGAAAAAACTTGCAAACCCACATAGTGTTAAAATGTGTGGTGTTTCTAATAAAAGAATATTCATTTGCATGACATTTGCACTTCATGCACATTCTATTTATGGCAACAAAAAAGCAAAACAAAATTAGTTTTGAAAACCTAAGAACAAAGAGCTTACAAACTTGGAAGAAGGTCTAGCTTGAAAAATTAGAAATAAGATTTAAAACCTTGTAGGCCAAAAGAAAAACATTACAAAAGAAAAGAAGCAAAAAAAAAAAAAAAAAAAAAAAAAA
>Ga0116231_10005663_pt1 | contig 24459 bp, 23 predicted proteins | sample S1TSphgellanicum_2_FD_89695 | JGI IMG/M metagenome (GOLD analysis project Ga0116231, IMG submission 89695) | Host-associated microbial communities from peat moss isolated from Minnesota, USA - S1T2_Fd - Sphagnum magellanicum MG | ecosystem: Host-associated > Plants > Peat moss > Unclassified...
CCCCAACCCATGCCGCGGCCAAACGCCTCACCCGCGCTATCTCGCAATCAAAACGGCTTCACTCCCAAACAATCTGCCTTGCCGAGCCCCATCCCGGGGCGATCCGAGCCCATCATGGACGCACTCCTAGGCCATATGCCCCTCTGGCAACTCGCCATCCTGGCCCAGCTCGCCGTTCTCATCCTCCTCATCGCCGGCCGCACCGCGGTATTTATCCCCAACGACTCGTTCGGCGTCGTCGAACGCCGCTGGTCGCTCAAACCCGCGCCGCAAACCGCCAATTTTATGGCGCTCAACGGCGGCGCCGGCTTCCTCCCCGCCACCATCAAGGGCGGCTGGCACGCCTTCTTCCCGTTCCAATACCGCGTGCACCGCCAAAAGCTGATCACCATCCGCAGCATCGGCTATCTGTTTGCCCGCACCGGCGCCCCCCTCGCCGAGGGCCAGGCGCTCGCCGCCTGGCCCGACAACACCGACCCCGCCGACGCGCGCGCTTTCCTCGAAAACGGCGGCCAGAACGGCCCGCAGCGCCGCATCCTGCGCGCCGGCACCTACGCCATCAACACCGCCCTCTTCGTCGTCCTCACGGATGAAGGCCCGCACGAAATCCGCCTCGGCGACACCGCCAAAACCAGCCAACTCCACACCCTCATCCAGTCCCGCCAGGGCTACGACCCCGTCACCATCGAAAATGACCGTATCGCCATCGTCACGGTGCAGGACGGCCCGGCTCTGGACCACGACGAGATCATCGCGCCCACCATCGGCACGGACGCGAAATTCCCGGCCACCTTCCACAACTCTTTCCAGGACATCCCCAAATTCCTCGCCGCCGGCGGCAGGCGCGGCCGTCAGGAACAGGTGCTCGTCGAAGGCACCTATTACATCAACCGCCTCTTCGCCACCGTTGAGGCGCGCGAGAAAACCACAATTGGCATCGGCAATGTCGGCGTCGTCATCAGTTTCACCGGCCCGAAAGGCGACGATCTTTCCGGCGACGATTACAAGCACGGCAAGCTCGTCGCCCCCGGCCGGCGCGGCGTCTGGCAAACCCCATTACAGCCCGGCAAATACGCCATCAACCAATATGCGCAGGACGTCAAACTTGTTCCCACCACCAACTTCCAGCTCAAATGGATCGAAAACGCCGTCTCCGACAGCCACGATTTCGACGCCAACCTCTCCGAAATCCGCCTCATCACGCGAGACGCCTTCGAGCCCATCCTCCCCTTAAGCATCGTCGTCCACATCGCGCAGGACGACGCCCCCTACGTCGTCCAGCAATTCGCCGAAATCGGCAAACTCGTCGATCAGACACTCGATCCCATGGTCAGCGCCTGGTTCAAGGACGCCGCCCAGGAACTCACCCTGATCGAACTCGTCAACCACCGCGCCGAACTGCAAGCCAAGGCTCTCGGCGAAATGCGCTCAAGATTCGAAAAATACCGTTTGCACGTCATGGAAGTCATGATCGGCACCCCCCGCGCCATGCCCGGCGACAAGCACATCGACACGGTTTTCGAGCAACTCCGCGCCCGTCAGGTCGCCCGCGAACAAGCCGCCACCTTCGCCAGCCAGCAGGAGGCCGCGACAAAGGAGCGCGAGCTGAACGAAGCCCGCGCGATCGCCGCCCAGCAAACCGCGCTCACCGCCAGCAAGGTCGCCATCCAGGTCGCCCAAAACGAAGGCGACGCCGCCTTGCAACGCCGCACCCGCGAGGCCGAATCCCTAAAAATCACCGCCGCCGCCGAAGCCGAACGCACCCGCCTCACCGGCCAGGCCGAAGCCGACCGCACGAGGGCAGTGGGTCAGGCCGAAGCGGATCGAACGCGTGCGATCGGCGAGGCTGAAGCGAGTGCCACCAAGGCTCAGAGCGACGCTTTGGGTGGGCCGGAGGTCGCGCTACGTAAGATGATCGCGCAGATCGCGAGTGAAGCGATGCAGCACGCGACCCAGCCGCTGGTGCCGCAGATCATCCTGGGAGGCGGTGAGGCGCGGACTGGAGGATTGGTTGACCTGCTGATGGCCACCGCTCTCTCCAATGGCTCTGTCAATGCCGCCCTCAAGAAGATGTAGGATGTGTCGCCCAACGGGCGACGCATCGCTTCTCTTTTTCGCGCAATCACCTCTTTCGCAATGAAATAACGATTTGGCAACCACGCCACCTGCACGACTCATCCCACCGATCGATGCGTTACGCTACGCTAACGCATCCTACGGCATCCCGTCGCGATAAATATCCTACCCCAACCGCTCGCCCGCCTCCAAAACCTGCCCCGCATCCCCCACCCAATCCGCCGGATACATCCCCATCCTCACGCATCGCAAAAATGTGGAATATGGCCAATCCGCCGCGCACCCAACCAACCCATGCCGCACCGGATTGAAATGGATGTAATCCATGCACGCCGCATAATCCCGCTCATCCCGCATCGCATGTTCCCAAAACCGCCTTTGCCAAATTCCCTGCTCACCACGCTTAGCCCTACTCGCCGAAATCCACCCTCCGCCACCCACGCCCCGCGTAAATCCATCCTTGATCAACCGCACCCGCGTCGAAAAATCCGCATCCCCCTCCGGTAACGTCCACAACATATGCATATGTTCCGGCAACACCACCCACGCATCGATCACAAATGGCCGCGCTGACCGCACCCGCCGCACCGCTTCCCGCAACACCTCAACCCGCTCCACCAACAACCGCCCCCGCCGATCCCGCAGCGCCACTGTCAAGAAATAACATCCCCCCTCCACCCGCAGCCGCCGGTACTCCGTCACAAAACCCTCCGTAGGATGTGTCGCCCAAAGGGCGACGCATCTGTTCCCCTCTCCGACGGCTCCACAAAATCCCACATCACGCAACACCCGGCAACTCGTTGCGTTAAAATAATGGACATCAAGCCTCAAATTTCTCTTGCCCACCTAGGGATAGTTTTCCTATAATTCTGCCCCTATCTGCCCCCACCAAGAGGCCCCCATGCTCACCGCCCTCCTTCTCCTCGCCGTCATCTTCGCCTTCGCCCTAGGCCGCGTCTCCACCTGGGCCTACATCCGCACCCGCCCCAGCCGAGAAATCTCCCTGCACGGCGCCCACGGCAAATTCCAAAAAGCCAAAGCCTGGGAAGTCGGCTAACCCCCCGCCGCAACCACCCGCAAATCCCGCTTCTCAAAAAACTCCATCACCCCCCGCTGCGCCCAACCCGTATCCGCATCCAGCCGGTAAAAACCCACCGGCAACCCCGCCCCCAAAATCAACCGCCCATCAGGCTCATTCACAAAAACCATCTCCCCCGCCCCCAGCCCCGATCGCCAGGTCAAAGCCCGCGCCGTCAAAACCCGTGGAATCAACCGATATTCCGGCAAAACCTCCGCCGCCCGCGGCACCCCCATCAACACCACCGCCGCCATCAGCAGCCCCGCGCCCCCCAAAAACCTGGTCTCGGGCGGCGAAACCACCCCCCACCACGCGCCAGCCGCCGCAAACGCCAGCAGCAGAAAACACTGCCGCATCGTCTCATGCCGCTCGCAACACACCTCCCCGAATTGGTAAAAAGCCGCCGCCTCGCTCGCAAATCCCGCAATCACCAGCGCGCCCGCCAGCACCGGCAGAAAAGACCTCCGCAACATCGCCCGCGGCCCCGGCGCCAAACACCACCGCGCGCCCAATACAACCAGCCCATAACTCACCATATGCCCCACCGCCGAAGGCCACACCGGCGCCCCCATCTCCCCCGCAACCGCATCCACAAAAAACGCCGGCGCCGCCGCCAGCAAACTCGCCCCCGCATGATGAAACGTGGAACTCGACGCCCCAAGCACCTCCATCGCCTGCCCCCGGCTGCGCATCACTACAAACGCATCCACCAAAGCCACGCCCAATCCCGGCAACACGCAAACCACATCCAGCAACGAAATCCGCGCGCCGCCAGCAACCACCCGCAAAATCACCAGCCCAGCAAACGCCACTGCCAAAAACACGCCAACTTCCGAACTGCCCCCAATCAAAACCAGCGCCACCCCCACACCAAACCGCCGCTGCTCCATCCCATCCACAACACACCAGAACAGCAGCACAGCGCCCGCAAGCGTCGGCACATACGCAAGCGCCGCCGCCGGCCAGTAAAAAACCTCGTTCACCCCATGCCCGAGAAAAAATAGTGCCAGCAACGCAAAGCCCATCGCCATCCGCCGCCACCGCACACTCCGGTTGCCCAGCCAGGCCGGCCCAAGGCAACATGCCCCCAGCACCATCCACAGCAGCGCATCGCACCAAACCGCAAGCGGCCGGTGCAGCGCATTCACCGCCGCGCCATAAACCCCGAACAACACATCCGAAACAATCCGCCCCGACCAGTTCCAGTATCGCAGCAGCACCGATTGCCAGCCTCCCTCCCGCAACCGTGCCACCACCAGATACTCATCGCCCTGCCAATGGCTGCGAACCAGCAACCCCGCGTGAACCAGAATAACCAAGCCACACAGCCAGCAACTCACCTGGCACATCAGCCGCTCCCCCCTGGCGGCCAACCCCTTAAACCCCATCCGCCCCAAACCGCCGCGCGAACGTAAAAGCCTCACGCGAAGGCCCAAACGCCCGCAAATGCGCCAACCTGCTCTTCCCCTCCGCCACACGCGGCCGATGCCCTTCCGGCACCCACCACAGCGCCAGAAAAATCTCCATCCGCTCAAACCATGCCGCCCGCCGCCGTATCATCTCCCTGTGCAGCACAGTCCCATACGTAAATTCCTGCAAACTCTCGATATCCTTCCAAACCGACATGTTCACCAACACCCTCTGATCCCCAAACACCTGCAAATCCGCCGGGTCCGCCAAGGCATCAATCAGCCGCCACACAAAGCCGGGCGCCGCATCCGCATCGGCATTCACCCTATCCAGCATCGCAACAAAATCCGCATTGGCCGGATCCTCCGCCGGCAACCGAAACCGCGCCACATTGATATGCGCCAGCTCAAACCTATGCGTCATCGCACCCCCCCCCCCAACGAAGAAAGAATCTTCTTTTCTGAAGAAAAGAAGCAAAAGACTTTTAATCCTGGCGCCCCCGGCAAACGACCGGCCATGGCCTCGATCGTGCGAGTGGCGAAACAAGTAAGGCATCGTCGGCAAATACGTGCGTCGGCACGCCGACAAAGATGCCGCTTCAAACAAAGGCGTGAGGCGCCCGTTCGACCCAGCAACTCGATTCACTTAATGTCGAACGGGCCCTAAGTGCTTTTGGCTTGATCCGGGAAAACATCTCGGAACGGTCATCCCGCCCTCGTTGCCTCGCTGCTCGCCCCGGCCTAATCTGGCCGATCATGCAGTCCGCTCCCGCCCGCACCCGCCGCGCAGCCAGCGACCCTATCCGGCTGGCGCCACCCGACCCAAAATCCGTCGCCTGGTCCCAACAGCGCCAGTTCGCGCGGCAACTCAGGGCCTTCCGCCGAGTCGCCGTCATGCTCCTCTTCACCCCCATCGCCTGCCTCATCCAATCCGTGCTGCTGGTGCTCTCCCCCACCGGCCGCGCCGTCTTCGGCGCCTTCTACTGGCGCGCCATCGCCAATATCCTCGGCCTCCAGGTCCGCGTCATCGGCGCCCCGCTCCCCCCCGCCCCCGGCCGCCGCCAGGTGATCTACGTCTGCAACCACTCCTCCTGGCTCGACATCCCAGCCCTCGGCGGCCTGCTGCACGCCTGCTTCGTCTCGAAGGACGACGTGGCAACCTGGCCGATCGTCGGCACCATCGCCCGTCTCGGCCGAACCGTGTTTGTCAGCCGCTCCCGCCACGGCATCGGCCGCGAACGTAACCAGATGCAGGAGCGCCTAAAAGCCGGCGACGACCTCATCCTCTTCCCCGAAGGCACCAGCAGCGACGGCTCGCGCGTGCTGCCCTTCCATTCCTCCTTCTTCGCCGCCGCCTATGGCGAAGTCAGCCCCCTCATCCAGCCGGTCTCGGTGGTCTACGACCGGCTCGCCAACCTGCCCGTCGGCCGAGGCAGCCGCACCGTTTTTTCCTGGTTTGGCGACATGGACCTCGCCCCCCACGTATGGCGCATCGCCCAGTGGGACGGCAAACGCGTCACCCTGCTGTTCCACGCGCCGCTGGACCCCGCAAACTACCCATCCCGCAAAGCCCTCAGCCAGGCCACCTGGCAAATCGTGGCTGACGGCGCCGCAACGCTCCGCCAAAACCGCCCCGCAACCCCTTTGCCCGCCACGGCTGCAGCCGCCACCTCTCGGCCAGCGCTGGCGTAGGGCGGGCTGCGCCCGCCGGCCGCCGCCGACCGCCCTGACGTGCAAGACGCCTTCTTTTTTGAGAAAAAGAAGCAAAAAACTTTTAATTCTTAAGCGCGTATGGTCCAACAGAATGGCTCATACCAATTGTCGCGTTTGTTTCACTTGATTAAGACTCGGGGAGTGACCTCAAAATCGTGCCCATGAAGCAAAGCGCTGACTACAGTTGACGTTACAGCCACGCGCACCGATTACCTCCGCTCGCCCGCCGGCCCCCGCCGTCAGGGCAGAGCCGGAGCCGCACTGAATGAAAAAACGCCTGCACGTCGTCACCTGGGGCTGCCAGATGAACGTGTACGACAGCGCCCGCATGGCGGATGTGCTGTCCCCCCTAGGTTACGGCCCCGCCAATGGCCCGGAGGACGCCGACATGGTGATCCTCAACACCTGCCATATCCGTGAACGCGCCGCCGAAAAGCTCTTTTCGGAGCTGGGCCGCCTGCGCCTCATAAAACAGGCCCGCGCGGAACAAGGCGAAACCACCATCCTCGCCGTCGCCGGCTGCGTCGCCCAGGCCGAGGGCCGCGAAATCCTCGCCCGCGCCCCCTATGTCGATATCGTCCTCGGCCCGCAAACCTATCACCGCCTCCCCGAAATGGTGGCCCAGGCCAGCCGCGCCGCCGGCGCCGTGATCGACACCGATTTCCCCGCCGAATCCAAGTTCGACTTCCTGCCGGATGCCGCAGCCCCACAAACCGAAACGGGCCTAACCGCCTTCCTCACCATCCAGGAAGGCTGCGACAAATTCTGCAGCTTTTGCGTCGTCCCCTACACCCGCGGCGCCGAATCCAGCCGCCCCGCCGCCTCGATCATCGCCGAAGCCCGTCGCATGGTCCAAGCCGGCGCCCGCGAAATCACCCTGCTGGGCCAGAACGTAAATGCCTGGCACGGCGAAGGCCCCAACGGCGCCCCGAAAACCCTCGGCTGGCTGCTCCGGACCCTCGCCGAAATCCCCAACCTCATCCGCCTGCGCTACACCACATCCCACCCCAACGACATGGACGCTGATCTGATCGCCGCCCACGCCGAAGTGCCGCAGGTCATGCCCTTCCTGCACCTCCCCGTTCAATCCGGCTCAAACCGCATCCTCGCCTCCATGAATCGCCGCCACACTGCCGAGCACTACCTGCAGCTGATCGAAAAGCTCCGCACCGCCCGCCCCGACCTCGCCCTCTCCTCGGATTTCATCGTCGGCCACCCCGGCGAAACCGAGGCCGATTTCGAAGCCACGCTCACCCTGATCCGGCAGGTAAAATTCTCCCAGGCCTACTCGTTCAAATACTCCCCCCGCCCCGGCACCCCCGCCGCCGGCGCCCCCGCGCAAATCCCCGAAGCGGAAAAGGACGCGCGCCTCCAAACCCTGCAAGACCTGATCCGCGCCCAGCAGGCCGATTTCAACCAGCGTTGCGTCGGCCTCACCATGCCTGTGCTCATCACCGGCCCCGGCCGGCATGAAGGCCAGATCGCCGGCCGCTCGCCCTACCTGCAACCCGTCCACCTCACCGGCCCCAAAACCCTGATCGGCCAGGAAATCCCGGTGTATCTCGCCGCCGCCCACACAAATTCACTGTCCGGAGTCACCCTCAAGGAGAAGGCCTGCGCTTGACCCACATTTCCCCCGCCGCCAATTCCACCCCGGTCTCCGGCAAGGCCGTAACAATCAACTTCAACGATAATGCCTTGCTTCCCCTTCTGCTCGGCGACCACGATAGGCACCTGGTCCGGCTGGAACAGGGGTTTGGCGTGCGCCTCGCCTGCCGTGGCAACCGTGTGGCGATCAGCGGTCACCCCGAGGCGGTGCAGGCTGCCCAGCAGGCGCTGACCGGGCTATGGAAGAAGTTGGAACGTGGTGAAGGCGTGAGCCAGGGCGATGTCGATGCAGCCATCCGCATGTTGAACCGGGCGGCCGACGAAGACCCCAGGCTGCCGCTATCCGACCTGCCAGCCATCCGCACCCGCCGCGGCGCGGTAGGCCCGCGCTCCCCCGGCCAAACCGCCTATATCGAGACGCTGGCGAGGCACGAGATGGTCTTCGCCCTCGGCCCGGCCGGCACCGGAAAGACCTACCTGGCGGTCGCCCAGGCGGTCGCCATGCTGCTCGCCAACCGCGTCGAACGCATCGTGCTGTGCCGCCCCGCGGTCGAGGCCGGCGAGCGCCTCGGCTTCCTGCCCGGCGACCTGAAGGAAAAGATCGACCCCTATCTTCGCCCCCTCTACGACGCCCTGCACGACATGCTCCCGGGCGACCAGGTGATCCGCCGCCTCGGCACCGGCGAGATCGAAGTCGCCCCCCTCGCTTTTATGCGCGGCCGCACATTGTCCCACGCTTTCGTGATCCTGGACGAAGCCCAGAACACCACGGAGGCGCAGATGAAGATGTTCCTCACCCGCATGGGGGAGGGCACCCGCATGGTCATTACCGGCGACCTCACCCAGATCGACCTGCCGCCCGGCACCCGCAGCGGCTTGCGTGATGCGGTGGAAACCCTTGAAGGCGTTCAGGGAATCGGCGTCGCCCGGTTCGGCGTGAAAGACGTGGTGCGCCATCCCCTGGTAGGGCGCATCGTGGATGCCTATGATCAGAGGGCGGCGGCGGCGCGCGAAACGGCGCGCGGCCGGAGCCGCCGGGAGAATGATGGAACCGGGCAGTCCTAACCCCGCATCGGCGGGGTTCCCTTCAAGGCAGCCAGTGGCAGGTCTTCGCCGCGCGAAAAACCTGCCCACGGTGATCGTGCTCGATGCGAAATGGCGCGGCCTCGTGCCCCATGCCGAGCGCCTGGCCGCCCGCGCCGCCGCGGCCGCCGGCGGCGCGGGCACCGTCGTGCTCTCCACCGACCGCGCGGTAAAGGCGCTCAACGGCAAGCACCGCAAGCGCAACAAGCCCACCAACGTGCTCACCTTCGATTTCGGCGGTGAGGGTAAAGCCCCCCATGCCGGCTTCCTCGGCGGTGACATCGTGCTGGCCCTCGGCACCGTGCGCCGCGAAGCCGCGGCGGCGCAGCGCCTCGCGGCCCACCACCTGGCCCATCTGGTGGTGCATGGCGCGCTGCACCTGCGCGGGCACGACCATCACCATCCAGGCGAAGCAAGGCGCATGGAGATGGAGGAAGCCCGCATCCTGAGTGGCCTCGGCGTGCCCAACCCCTGGAAACGAAGATGAGCGAGGCGGCCGGTAGCACGCTGCTCACCCGCATCGGCAGCATTTTAGGCAGCCGCGCCCGCAAGCGCGGCGGCGAGCACGGCGTGCGCGAATCGATCGCCGAGCTCGTGCAGGAAGCCGCCGACGCCGGCGAAGCCGAAGGCGCCATTCCAGAACTCGACCGCCAGGAACGCGCCCTGATCGCCAACGTGCTCCGCCTGCGCGGCACCACGGCCGATGACGTCATGGTGCCCCGCGCCGATATCGTGGCGATGGACGTCACCAGCACATGGGACCAGGCCATGGACCTGATCCGTCGCGAAGGTCATTCCCGCATGCCGGTCTTCCGCGAACAACTCGATGAAATCGTCGGCATGGTCCACATAAAAGACGTTTTCGAGTTCGCGCAGAAACCGCAAGACTTCAAACTGGAAACGGTGCTCCGCAAACCCTTATTGGTCGCCCCGCAAATCCCCGCGCTGGACCTGCTTCTGCAAATGCGCGTCGCCCGCATGCACCTCGCCCTCGTAGTTGACGAGTACGGCGGCATCGACGGCCTGCTCACCATCGAAGACCTCGTCGAAACCATCGTAGGCGACATCGCCGACGAACACGACGAACCCGATCTCCCCATGGTGATCGAACGCGCCGACGGCACGCTCGATGTCGACGCCCGCATGAAGATCGAGGATTTCGAGGCCCGCGTCGGCAAGTTGCTCACCGAGGAGGAACACGACGCGGATATCGACACGGTGGGCGGTTTGGTGTTCACCATCGCTGGCCGTGTGCCGGCGCGTGGCGAGGTGATCCGCCACGACTCCGGCATGGAATTCCGCGTCCTCGATTCCGACGCCCGCCGCATCCGCCGCCTCCGTGTAAAGCTAGCGCCCAAGCAGGAAGAATAAGAAAGCATGTTCTTTTCTGAAGAAAAGAACCAAAAGACTTTTGTTTCCCGCTGTTCCACTACCCGTTATTCCAGCCGTAGGATGTGTCGCCCAACGGGCGACGCATCGTGTCTTGCGCCGCTCTTTGGTTTCCCGGCTATCCTATTTCCCAGGTTCGACATATTCGGAGTGCAACTCAAGATTAGAAGCCGCCGGCGACAGCATTTCAAGAATTGTCGAAAGATATTATGGGCAATATACAAGGGCTCGTCCCTTCACCACGACGAAATACTTCTCGTTCGATCAGAAAGAGGCCATCTTATACCAACCTCGTTTGAGTTTGACCGATGCAAAAATCCCTCGCCCGCGCAGCGGCGGGAAGGGTGAGGGTTCTCGGCGGGGCAAGAGTCAAAATCTACCGAGCCTGGTATTAGCATACATCCATGGTCTGACGCCCGATGGTCCCATTTCAATCGTGGGGCACAGTTGGGGGGGTGACACAGCCATGGAGGTTACGAAGGAACTCGACAAGGGCCTCGTTCAAACCTTGATTACAATTGACCCTGTTGGGTGCGGTAAGGAGGGTTTCCTTCAAACCGTTGCTGATCATGCGAGGCGCTGGATCGACGTAAGTTCCGAAGGCGGCAGTGGTTGGAACTTTAGCAATATTCTGGCGCGCGACATTGCCGCAATCTACGGCGACTCAGCCTACCGCGAAGAAATTAGCAAATTTACTAGGGAATTCATACAATCTGCCCGTGCTCATGAGGAATTTGGTGCGATGATGGATGAAGTTGACCTGAAATCCCACCAACGAGTTTCCGAGGCGCTAGAGAACCGCAGATGAGCTCATGGGCCCACTCATTACGGCGCAGCTTACCTCTGTCCAAGGCCGGCATTGTTGCAATTTGTCTTGCTTGCCTCTCAGGATGCATCCGGGATTTCTTGTCCCTCGGCGATCTTGTTTTCACGTCGGCCAAAGTAATCGACCAAAGCAACATTCCTGGAATCAGCATATCTAGCTCGGCATTCACTCCGCCAGGGAAGATTCTCGATATCGAATTCACGAGCAGGCGTGGGACCGACCTTTATAGCTATGCTGAAAACTCTTCCTACAATATGGGCGACGATGCATCCATATGCTCCAATGGCAAGTATGACGCGTCCAAGAGCCTGTCGAGATGGCCATATGTTTATGGCGATAAGGGGCAGGTAAGGATGGAGTCTAACCCTGTCATAGGTGATGCAACGCGCAGCCGGGCTTTCCACGTCTACCTAGACCTGTCCTTCGACGGAAAATGTTCTGGCGGCCCGGGCGACTTGTGCGTGCCCTTCGCCTACGACCTTCAAAAAAAGCCTGAAGATATATGCTTCTACCTGGACGGCGGTGCATCGTATTGGAACGCATTCCGATCAAACCAGATTGTGGTTCCGAAATCCGCCGTCGCCGAAGCCGTGAGGCATGCACCGCCCTAGGCGGGCTGCTTCGCAGCCCACCAAGGGCTTCTTCCAAACAGCATCCAACCAGCCTTGACCCCCTCCACTCATCGCGTAAAAGTGATGGCTGGCACAATGCCGCCCCATCCTACAGAATGAAAACGCTGCCTCCCAGGCCTCCAAGACCCCAATGAAAATCTCCCTCTTCATCACCTGCTTCAACGACACTTTGTTCCCCCAAACCGGCCGCGCCGCGGTCGAAGTGCTGGAACGCCTCGGCCACGAGGTGGAATTCCGCGCCGACCAGACCTGCTGCGGCCAGATGCACAACAATTCCGGCTACCCCGCCGAAGCACTCACCCTGGTGCGCCGCTTCGTGGACGTATTCCGCCATGCCGATGTGGTGGTGGTCCCCTCCACCTCCTGCACGCTCACGGTGCGCCAGGCGTACCCCAGGCTGGCGTCGGAAGATGCCGCCCTGCGCCGGGAAGTAGAAGACCTGATCCCCCGCGTATTCGAATTCTCCGAGTTCCTGACAGAGGAATTGGGGCTGACCGATATCGGCGCATACTACCCCCATCGCGTAACCTACCATGCCTCCTGCAACTCGCTGCGCGGATTAAAACTCGGCGATGCACCAAAAACACTTTTGAAATCGGTCAAGGGCCTCGATTTCGTCGATCTCCCCGCCATCGAGGAATGCTGCGGCTTCGGCGGCACGTTTTCGATAAAAAACAGCGAAGTCTCCACCGCCATGCTGGCCGACAAGATGCGCGCCGTGCTCGCCACCGGCGCGGAAGTGGTCACCGCCGGCGACAATTCCTGCCTCATGCACATATCCGGCGGCCTCTCGCGCCTGAAAACCGGCGTGCGCACCATGCATCTTGCCGAAATCCTCGCCTGCACGGAAGCCGGCGCATGACCGCCACCGATTTCACCACCCTCGCCCACACCGCCCTGCGCAACACCCAGATGCGCCGCAACATCCGCAAGGCCACCACCACCATCCGCGCCCGCACCGCACGCGTCACCGCCGAATTGCCGGATTGGGAGCTTCTGCGTGACGCCGGATCGGCTATCAAATCCGGCGCGATGCGCGATCTGGACACGCATCTGCTGAAACTCGAACAAACCGTAACCGCCGCCGGCGGCCAGGTGCATTGGGCGCGCGACGATCAGGAAGCGCGCGAAATCATCATCGCGATCGCAAGGCGGCACGAAGCCGAACGGGTAATCAAAATCAAGTCGATGACCACCGACGAAATCGACCTGAACCCCGCCATGCTCGCCGCCGGCATAAACCCGATCGAAACCGATCTCGCCGACATGATCGTGCAACTCGCGCACGACACCCCGAGCCACATCCTCGTGCCCGCCATCCACCGCAACCGCGCCGAAATCCAGGAGCTGTTCGAACAGAATTTCGATCAGGGCAAGCTCAGCGATGTGCCAACCGAACTCACTTCCGCCGCCCGCAAATACCTGCGCGAAAAATTCCTCAACACCAAGGTGGCCATCTCGGGCGCGAATTTCGCGATCGCCGAAACCGGCACCGTCGGCGTGGTGGAAAGCGAGGGCAACGGCCGGATGTGCCTGACGTTGCCCAAAGTGCTGATCTCCCTCATGGGCATCGAGAAAGTCCTGCCCCGCTTCGCCGATCTGGACGTGTTCCTGCAATTGCTGCCGCGGGCCGCCACGGGCGAGCGCATGAACCCCTACACGTCGCTATGGACAGGCGTGCGAAAGGATGACGGGCCGGAAGAATTCCACCTCGTGCTGCTCGATAACGGCCGCACCAAAATCCTCGCCGACGCAGTGGCGCGGGAAACGCTGCATTGCATAAGATGCTCACGCTGCCTCAATGTGTGCCCGGTCTACGAACGCACCGGCGGCCACGCCTACAACTCCATGTATCAAGGCCCGATCGGCGCCATCGTAACGCCGCAACTCAAAGGATACGGGCAAGCCGGCTCGTTGCCCTTCGCCTCCACGCTCTGTGGCGCGTGCTACGAAGTCTGCCCGGTCAAGATCGATATCCCGAAAATCCTCGTGCACCTGCGCGCCAAATCGACACAGGCGCGCATCGCCACCAAAACTGTCGATGCCGAAGCCCTGGCCATGCGCGCCGCCCTCTGGATGTTCGGCGCAAGCGGTCGTGTCGCCGCGGCCCAGCATCTCGGCCGCATCGCGCAAATACCCCTGGCCCATGACGGCCTGATCTCCCGCCTGCCCGGCCAACTGAGGGGCTGGACAGACGCCCGCGATTTCCCCGCCCTCCCCGCCCAAAGCTTCCGCGCCTGGTGGAACGCCCGCGAGAAGCCTGGCAGGCGAAAATAGACGAACACCGCCCTGCAAGCCATTGAATTAGGCTGTTACCACATTTTGGTGTGATTTTCATCGGATTTGTGGTAACAGACTTCCGACATGGCCGATTACGTCGAAATGTCAGCCGAGCAGCGTCGGGAACACGTTAACACGCGCCAACTCTGGGAGGCAGGCAACGCGGCCCTCAAGCGCCGCTCCGGCTACAGGGGCAGTATGGTTTGGCGCAACCCACGCGGCACAGGCGAATACCTTTACAGGATCATCGGTGAAGCTGCCCCAAAAGGGCGGAAGGAGACGTCGCTGGGCCCGAGATCTCCAGAAACCGAGCGTATTTATCGGGACTTCCACGATGGGCGTGACTCAGCCAGGGCCGACCTCGCCAGGATCAACGAGCGGCTCCAAATTCAATCTCGGATCAACAGGGCGCTGGATCTGGGTAGAGTGCCGGCCACAACATCGAGGATCCTGCGGCGCATGTATGCGGAAAAGCTTTTGGGCGGCCCCATCGTCGTGTCCGGCACCAATGCAATCTATGCCTACGAGGCGGCGGCCGGCGTCCACGTCAGCAGTGACTTGCTGGCCACCGAGGACCTCGACATCATGCTGGACGCGCATGCCAAGCTGAAATTCACCCTAGAGGGCGAGGGACCACGCCGCATAATCGATGTACTAAAATTGGCGGATTCCAGTTTCAGGCAAACGGAGGAGGCCCACCGTGCGCTGAACCGCGACGGTTTCTTCGTGGAACTCATCAAGCCTGAGCCAATTCCGCCATGGAAGAACGAGCGCGAGGGACTGGGCGAAGGCGATATGCAGGCCGCAATGATTGCGAATCTACGCTGGATTGCCAACGCTCCGAAGTTCGAAGCAGTCGCGATTGGCACCGACGGGATGCCGGTTCCCCTGATATGTGCCGATCCCCGGGCCTTTGCACTCTACAAGCTGCATATGGGGACCAACGACCCGACGCGTGATCCAATAAAGCGCCGCCGCGATACGCTTCAGGCCGCTTTGGTGGCAAGGATCGTATATGAGCATCTTCCGAAGCACGAATTCAGCGAGGAACAATGGAGGAGCTTTCCCGCAGAGGTCATCGCGCGGGCGCGTGAGAAATTCGACCCATTCTTCAAGTAATTGTAATTGCCCACGTAGAGGCGATCCCAAACCACGAAAGAATTAACCACGAAGTCACCAAGACATAAAGTTATCACAAAGAAGAAATCTTCGTGTGGAATCCTTCATGCCTTGGTGCCCTTGTGGTAAAAGTTTTTCTTTGGACGCGACCTACCTGGGCAGTTAAGAATAACTGAATATGCAAATATGAAAAGCGGAAATAGGGCAATGATCGTGGAGACCTATGAGCGCACGTGACGAAATTCTGGGCCGTATCCGGGCGATACCGAAAGCGCCGCCAGTGGAGGCCACCGTCCCTGCCTATAATCACCGGTGGGAAGCGCCACGCGAAGAAATCATCGCGCGCTTCATTCAGCGCCTCGGCGATTATCATGTAACGGTGCTGCGCGCGCGGACCGAAATCGAAATCCGCATGGTCGCGGAGCGCCAATTGGCGGCGCGCGGCATCGTCTCGCTGATCGTTCCCCCCGATCTGCCGGCATCATGGCGGCCCGCTACGCCCGAGGCCATGGACGATACAGGACTTTCCTTTGCCGATCTGAATGCGGCACAAGGAGCAATGACAGGAAGTTTTTTAGGCATCGCCGAAACCGGCACCGTGGTACTGGATACCGGGCTCGGCCAAGGCCGCCGCGCGCTCACCCTGTTACCCGATTATCATCTCTGCGTGGTGCGCGAGAGCGCTGTGGTCGGCAGCGTGCCCGAAGCCATTGCAGCCTTGCATCCCCGCGTGTTGCATGGCGCGCCGGTCACGTTCTTCTCCGGCCCCTCGGCCACCGCCGATATCGAACTGGACCGGGTAGAGGGCGTGCATGGTCCGCGCACGCTCGACGTGATCCTTGTGGCTTAAGAAAAGTCCTTCTTTTCTGAAGAAAAGAAGCAAAAGACTTTTAATCTCTCCGCCTCTCCCAAGACCGAAACCAAGGTGCGTATCTATCCGAAAGCGCCAAAAACAAAAGTCTTTTGCTTCTTTTCTTCAGAAAAGAAGACTCTTCTTTCCTTTTTTTTCGGAAGGCATTATGGCGTTTTCCAAAGTTTATCGGTCATTCCTCGCCCTGGCGCTCGGCGCCTGTTCGCCGGCGCAATTGCTCAATTCCACCATCTCCCGCGCCGGCCTTACGGTCACGCACAACATCCCCTACGGCGCCCTGCCGCGCCAAAAACTGGATATCTACCGCCCGGCCGGCCCCAGCTTCGTCCCGGTGGTCATCTTCCTCTACGGCGGCGGCTGGAACAGCGGCAACAAATCCATGTACCCGTTTGTAGCGGCCACACTCGCCCGCCAGGGCAATGTCGTGGTCGTGCCCGATTACCGCCTCTACCCGGAGGTGCGCTTCCCCGCCTTCCTGCAGGATTGCGCCAAGGCCGTGGCCTGGACAGAGGCGCATCTGCCCGAGATCGGCGGCGATCCGCAGCGCGTATTCCTGATTGGCCACTCGGCCGGCGCCTATAATGCCGCCATGCTGGGGCTGGATCCCACCTATCTCCAGGCCGCCGGCACCAGCCGCGACAAGCTCGCCGGCATCATCGGCCTCGCCGGACCCTATGATTTCCTGCCCATCACCGGGGCCGACGTAAAACCCATCTTCGCCACCGTGGGCGACGGGCCGGAGAGCCAGCCCATTACCTATGTGGATGGCCACGCACCCCCGATGCTGCTGCTGGCAGGCTCGGCCGACACAACCGTGCTGCCGCGCAATACGCTCTCGCTTGCTGCCAAAATCCGCGCAAAAGGCGGCCAGGTGGATGACCGGATTTTTCCGGATGTCACCCATATCGGCCTCGTGATCGCAATTGCGCCACTTTTCCAAGGCAAGGCACCCGTTCTTCCGACGGTGGAAGCATTCATACGCACGCACCGCCTCGGGCGGAGTTTTGAGGAGGCCAAGCCTGGCGCGCACGCGGTTCCATAGGGCAGAGACACAGGCATGAACCTGGCACTTGCGATTCGGGCGGCCTTGCCCGGCCTGGTGGGTTTCTGCGCCCGCTTCCGCTATCTGGTGATCGGCGGGGCAGCTTCCCTTGTGGGGCTTAGCCTTTACGCCGCCGCGCATCTGCTTGGCGTCACCACCGACACCTCGAAAATGTTCTCCGATTCGCTGCCCTGGAAGCAAACGAGCCAGGCGCTCTCCGACCTGTTCCCGCAGAATAACGGCCTGCTGGTGGCCGTGATCGACGCCAAAATCCCTGAGGAGGCCGAGGTGACCGCGGCAGCGCTCGCCACCAGGCTGCGGGCGGATACGAAGAATTTCATCAGCGTCACCCAGCCCGATACCTCACCCTATCTGGAGCGCAACGCCTTCCTTCTGCTGGACAAGACCCAGTTGCAGGACCTGCTGGAGCGCACCACGGACGCGCAGCCTTTTCTCGGCGAGCTTGTGGCCGATCCGAGCCTGCGCGGCCTGTTCTCGGCATTGTCGCTCGTCGCGGAAGGCGCGGGGCGGGGCATCGATGCGTCCTCCATGGCGCCGGCGATGGGCCAGTTCCACACTGCCCTGGCCGATGCCGCGGCAGGGCATCCTTCTCCGCTATCTTGGGAGAACCTGCTGGCCGGGCCGCTGGCGAAGGAGGCCGGCAAATACCGTTTTGTGCTCGCCAAACCAAAACTCGATTTTGGGTCGCTGCAGCCTGGCGGTGTGGCCACCGATGCGCTGCGGCAGGCGGCCGCCTCCCTGCCATTCGTGAAAAGTGGTGATGCGCGGATGCGGGTTACAGGCTCGGTGGCGCTGGATGACGAGGAATTCGCAACCGTGGCGCAGGGCGCCGCGATCGGCCTCTGCGCAAGCTTCCTTCTGGTGCTGGTATGGTTGTTCGCCGCGGTGCGCAGTTTTCGGCTGATGTTCGCGATCGCCGTAACGCTCCTCGCCGGGCTGATCCTCACCACAGGGTTCGCGGCGATCGCCGTGGGCACGCTCAACCTGATATCGATTGCCTTCGCCATCCTGTTCATCGGCATCGCGGTTGATTTCGGCATCCAGTTCACCGTGCGGTTCCGGGAACGCCGGCATATCCACCCCGACGTGCTGGATGCGCTGAGCGATACCGGCCGGCAATCCGGCGCGCAGATTTTGGTGGCGTCGCTGGCCACGGCCAGCGGATTCCTGGCTTTTACGCCCACCGCGTTTGTCGGGGTGGCGCAGCTTGGCGTCATTGCCGGCGGCGGCATGCTGATCGCGTTCCTCTGCACCATCACCTTGCTGCCGGCGCTGCTGGTTGTCGTGAAGCCGCGGCGCGAGAAGAAAGAGGTTGGGGTGATGATGCTGCGGCGGCTGGAGCCGCTGATCCGCCCGCTGCATTGGCCCATCCTGGGCGTTTTCATCGCTCTCGCGGTGGCCGGCGCTGCCTTGGTGCCGTTCATCCGGTTCGATGGCGACCCGCTGCACACCAAGAACCAGCATACGCAGGCAGTGGAAACGCTGCACGACCTGATGGGCGATCCACTGACCAATCCCTACACGATGGAAGCGTTGCTGCCCTCGCTGGAGGCAGTGCGCGGGTTTGCACCGCCGCTGGAAAAACTGCCGCTCGTGCAGGCGGTTCTCTCGTTGAACAGTTTTCTGCCGGGGGATCAGCAGGCAAGGCTGGACATGATCGCCGATGCCAAAAACATCCTGGAAACCACCTTGGGGGCGCCGGCCTTGCCGCCGGCCGTCACGCCCGCGGATTTGCGCAAAGCGACCGATGCGCTCGCTGCGAAACTGCGCGGCATGATGGGCAAGCTTTCGCCCGACTCTCCGTTGCGGCCCATCGCGGGCGATCTGGACAAGCTGACATCCGCTTCCGATGCCACGCTGATGGCGGCGAACACGGCGCTGATCCGTTTTCTGCCGATGCAGCTGGGCCGATTGCGGACGGCGCTGGATGCGAAGCCGGTGACGCTTGCGGATGTGCCGCAGGATCTGAAGGATCAGTGGCTGCTGCCGGATGGCCGCGCCCTGATGCAGGTGTTGCCGAAGGCAGGGGTGGATAGCGGACCCTCCATCCGGCAGTTTGTTGATAGCGTGCTGAGTGTCATGCCGCAGGCGACGGGATCGGCACTGTGGATCGTGCGGAGTGCACAAACGATCATTCACGCCTTCAGCATTGCCGCGGTCAGCGCGATCATTGCGATCGCCATCATTCTTTCGGTGGCGTTGCGGCGGGCGCTGGATGTGGCGCTGGTGATGACGCCGCTGGTGGTTTCCTCGCTGCTGACGGTGGTTTGGGTGATGGCGCTGGGCATCCAGCTGAATTTTGCCAACATCATCGCGCTGCCGCTGCTGCTGGGTGTGGGGGTTTCGTTCAACATCTATTTCGTCATGAATTTCCGGGCCGGCATTACGCGTTTTCTTGGATCGGCCACGGCGCGGGCGGTGATTTTTTCGGCTCTCACAACGGGCACCGCTTTTGGGTCGCTCGCTTTGTCCGACCATCCCGGCACGGCCAGCATGGGCGTGTTGCTGTTGCTGAGCCTGGGCAGCACGGTTCTCACCACGCTGCTTTTCGTGCCTGCATTGCTGGCCGTGATGCCGCGCCCCCACGTGCTGCTAGGCGGCAGGCCGTTGAACGAAGTTGCTTGAAGCGTAAAAGTTCTTTGCTTCTTTCTTGCAAGAAAGAAGAGTCTTCTTTTCTGAAGAAAAGAAGCAAAAGACTTTTGTTTCCTGCCCTCAAGGCCCGGCGGGCCACCACATTTCTTTGGGCGGGGTGCGGGCCCAGCCTCGCATCAAATGGGGCAGGGCCGCCTGCGTGGCCTCCGGTGCATGCACCGTTTCGGTCCCTTCAGCGCCGAGCAGCGCCTGGCTGCGGGCATTGATCAGGCTGATCACGCAACAGGCCAGGCCAATCATCCCAGCGACCACGAACGCGCTCGCCCGCATACAGACCCTCTCCTCCCACCTTGCCTTGCCAGCATAGCGGGCGATCGTGTCAGGCTGATGTTGGCCGCGCTTTCGATTGCTACGGAATGAAACGACGGGTGGCTCCGCGCGGCGAATCGCGTATGTAACAGTTTTATGGAAACCATGCCGCATATCCTGATCGTTGACGACGACAGGGAGATACGGGAGCTTCTGGCGCGCTTCCTGGAACGTAACCGCTTCCGCGTCACCGCCGTGCGTGACGGGCGGGAGGCGCGGCGCAACTGGCCGCTGGGCCACTACCAGCTTGTCGTGCTCGATCTCATGCTGCCGGGCGAAAGCGGCCTGGATGTGGCACGCTGGCTGCGCAGCCAGAGCGACGTGCCGATCGTGATGCTGACGGCCATGGGGGAGGAGACCGACCGCATCATCGGCCTGGAACTCGGTGCCGATGATTATGTGCCCAAACCGTTCAACCCGCGCGAGCTGCTCGCCCGCATCCGGGCCGTGTTGCGCCGCACCTCCGAGCGCACCGAAAAACTGGTGGAGCCGGCCGCCAAGGCCGTGCGGTTCAGCGGCTGGACGCTGGAACCCTCGCGCCGGCGCCTGTTGAACCCCGATGGTGTGGAGGTGGCGCTGACCGGCGGCGAATACGATTTGCTGGTGGCGCTGGTGGAGCGCGCCAACCGTGTGCTCACGCGAGACATGCTGCTCGATCTGCTGCGTGGCCGTCAGGCGGGGCCGTTCGACCGCGCCATCGACGTGGCCATCAGCCGGCTGCGGCGCAAGCTGGAGGATGACGGAAGGCACGCCCAGCTGATAAAAACGGTGCGGGGCGGCGGCTATGTTCTGGCCGCCGATATTGATCGTGGCTGACGGCAGCCTCGGCGAATTGCCGGGGCGGCGGGGAGAGGAGCAAGCGCCCGCACCGCGCCGGCGGCTGCCGGCCTGGCCGAACAGCCTCGCCAACCGCACCCTGTTCACCCTGCTGCTGGGCCTGGTCGTGGTGCAGGCCGCTGGGCTCACCATCCATGCCTTCGACCGCATCGAGTTGCAGCGTTTTGCTGAACTCCGCGACATCGGCATCAGGGTGATGAGCATCTATCGCTCCGTGGTGGCGACCTCGCCCGGGGAACGGCCCGCGACATTGAAGGAAATGGAGCTGGGCCCGGGCGTGACAGCCAGCCTGGCCGACGGCCCGCCGGTAAAGCCGGAAATGACGCCGCCGCCCTATGTCGGGCAGATCAGGGTGAATATGGGGCTGGTGCCGGTGCGCCCCGCGAACCACCCCCATGACGTGGAAATCAGGGGCGAACCATGGTCGGAAAAGATCGTGGTGGCGCTGGAATTTCCCGACAAGGGCGGCGGCTGGCTGGTGCTGAACATGCCGCTGCCCCGGCCCCGGCCCTGGCATTCGCCCACCTTCCTGCTGGCGTTCGTGCTGATGACGGCGGCGGCGGCCGTGCTTTCCTTCTGGGCGGTGCGGCGGCTCACCGGACCCGTGACGTTGTTGGCTGAAGCGGCGGAGCGCCTTGGCCGCGACGTGAATGCCCCGCCCTTGCCGGAGAGCGGGCCGGATGAGGTGCGCCGCGCCGCGGTGGCGTTCAACACGATGGCGGCGCGCATCCGGCGCTTCGTGCAGGACCGTACGTTTCTGCTCACCGCGATCGGCCATGATCTGCGGACCCCGATCACCCGGCTGAAACTGCGCGCCGAATTTATCGACGATGACGAGCAGCGCCAAAAATTCATGGCCGATCTGGATGAGCTGGACGCCATGGTGTCCGCCACGCTGGTTTTCGGCCGGGATACGGCGGATACCGAGCCTGCGGTGCCCTTTGATCTTGTGGCGCTGCTGCGCACGGTGCTGGATGATTGCGCCGACGCCCGGCCGGAATCGGCCGAGGCGCTCTCGTTTACCGGGCCGGCGCATCTGACGGTCACCGGGCGGATCCTGGCGCTGAAGCGCAGTTTCGCGAATTTGGTGAACAATGCGGTGAAATATGGCGATGCCGCGCGTGTGACTCTGACCGTGGGCGAGGGCCAGGCGCAGGTGACGGTGGAGGACGATGGCCCGGGCCTGCCGCCCGATGAGCTGGAGCGGATTTTCGAGCCTTTTTATCGGGTGGAGGATAGCCGGAATCGTGAAACCGGCGGCACCGGGCTCGGCCTGCCGATCGCCCGCAACATCTTGCGCGCGCATGGCGGTGATGTGGTGCTGGGCAACCGCGCGGGGGGCGGCGCGCGTGCGGTGGTGACTTTGCCGGCGTGAGGGGCAAGCCGAGGAGCAAAAGTTTTTTGCTTCTTTTTTTCAAAAAAGAAGATTCTTTCTTTTTGAAGGCAGTTGTTTTCGCGCGCCCGAATGACCGGCGCGGGGAGGGTGGGCTGCCCGAACGCAGCCCACCCTACGGGGTGTCGGGGATGATCACCTTGCTTACGCTTTTTGGATCGACCGTGGTGACGCTGCCGGCCTGGTGCAGGATGGTGGCGATACGGTCGCGGTAGAGATCGGCGAGCAAAGCTGGCCGCGTGGACTGGTTCATGCGGGCTTCCAGCGCGGTGAGCGTGGCCGTGCTGCTGCGCGCGAAGGCGATGCGCTCGGCGGCCTCGGCATGCGCATTGGCAAAGATACGCGCGCGGTCGCGATCGCTTTGCTGCAACCTGCTTGCGGCTTCAGTTCGGGTAGACGCAAGCGCAATCTCGGCCTGCTGCGCCTTGGCCTCGGCGGGGGCGTTTGCTTCCGGCGGCAGGGCAGCGGTGATCTCGGCACGGACGATCTGCACATCGAGGCCGGCGCCCGTCTCATGCAGGCCGGCCAGCGTGTCTTTCATTGTCGCAACGATTTCGTGGCGTTCGGCTTGTTGCGGCGGCAGGATATCCGCCAGCGTGTGGCGTGCGCCGGAAATGACGGCCGCTTCATCGAACGCGGCACGCAAGGCAGGTGCGATCTCCGAGGCAGGCGCGCTGCCCGCTTGCCAGAAGATGCTGCCGTTCAGCACCACAAGATTGCCATCCGCGGTTAGTACGGTCGCGGTTTCCTGAAGGCTGGGGCCGCCATTTTGCAGAAACTGGCGTTCGCCCACCGGCAGCACCACCACATGTTCCAGCGGTGGCGGCCAGGCGACCAACACACCCTCCTGCTGCACACGCACCACCGCGCCAAAGCGGCTGACGATCGCCTGGTTGCCCGCAGGGATCGGCCGGATGTTTTGCGTCAGCCAGAAGAATGCGACAGCCGCGAGCGTGGCCTTGAAGAGAACTGGAATATTCACGGGAGTATCGAAACACAAGAAAGAAAGGAAGTATGTTCTTTTTTGAAAAAAAGAACCAAAAAACTTTTGGTCCTGCGCTCGCGCATGGATCCGGGCCAGGGGCACGGCCCTCAGAGCTGCGGACACATAAAAGTCTTTCATTTGCCCGATGCTTCCGTCGGTGGCCCCTGCACCAGCAAATTGAAGGGTGCCGCGTCCGTGCGCAAAACGAGCCGCGTGCTGGGCCCCACCATGGTCGAAAGCGTATCCAGAGACCGCAGCATCAGGTAAAGATCCGGATCGGCGCTGTAGGCTTTCGCCTCAATATCCGCGGCCTCCTTGCGTGCCGCCGCCTCGATATTCGCTGCCTCCGTCTGCGCCTCCGCCACGGCGATCCGGCTGTCGCGGTCCGCTTCCGCGCGAATTTCCGAAGCTTGCATCTGCGCCTGCGCAATACGACCGGCGGCTTCCGCATCAAGCTGCGCCCGCATCCGCGCTTGGGTTGCCGCAAGCGTTGCCTCCGGCAGCGTGAGGCGCGCAATCCCGGTGTGCAACACCGTTATGCCGAACGCCTCGTGCGCCTGTTTTTCGATCGCGCCCGCCAAGCTGCCGCCGAAAGCGGGCAGGTGCAGCTTTAGCGCATCGGCAGAGGCAAAGCCGGGCGCCGCTTCCGCCAGCGCGGTATCGAGCAGCCCCTGGATGGTATGCGCCGCCGCATCCGCGCTGTGCCCGGTTGCCCGCACAAAGGTTGTTACCGCCTCAGTTTCGGCGGGCACAAGCCAGTCCGCAAAGGCCTGCACCTCAAGATGCTGGCCGTCGCGCGTTGCGATGTCCTGCAAGGTGCCCATGGTGGTGTGCAGGCGGGTATCCACTGTCACTGTGGACCCGGCCGGCGCCGGCCAGGCGAGATGGAAGCCGGGCCGTGTCACCACACGCTGCGGGCTGCCAAGAACGTTTATCAGCACGGCCTGCCCGGCGCCCACGGTGACGCCGGAGAGCATCAGCCACGCGCCGGCGGCCGCCAAACCGGCCACGGCAATCCAGCTTTTGCGCCGGGCCGGCCATGCCCCGACGGTGAGTGGCTGGCCGCCAAGGAAGTTCGGGCCGTTCAGGCCGTTATCGTGCCTGGAATCCATCCTATTTCCCTCTTTCGCCGCCGG
>Ga0116231_10005664_pt1 | contig 24458 bp, 26 predicted proteins | sample S1TSphgellanicum_2_FD_89695 | JGI IMG/M metagenome (GOLD analysis project Ga0116231, IMG submission 89695) | Host-associated microbial communities from peat moss isolated from Minnesota, USA - S1T2_Fd - Sphagnum magellanicum MG | ecosystem: Host-associated > Plants > Peat moss > Unclassified...
TCTCCATTGTCAGAAGAAGAAGATTCATGCAATGATGGCTTCTCTGGTGATAAGGAAGCTGACATTACAACACAAAGTAGATTCAAGCTTGCCTCTGGGGAGTTGACCTACTTCAGACCAGAGTTGTTGAGTGTTGTCATTCAGTCCAATACACTTGAGCAATCAGTATCCACAAGAGCAAGCACCTGTAGCAAGTGTGCACAATTCTCTGACAGTGTACGAGATCCAAATGGGTTAATTGTATCAGCAGCAGCAGCAGCTCAATGTTCTGACAGCAATTGCACAAATCCACATGTGGCTGCAAGACCTGAAGGAATTGCAGATGCATGTGATCATCATCATCCCTCTACATCTGGTGATGAGGAGGAGGCTCTTATGAAATCTGAAGCCCAGAAGAGGGTTCTGCATGAGCTGCTGCCGCCCTCTTCTTCTCTTCATCATGGGATTGTTTGTGATGCACCTGATGAGGAGGAGGAGGAGGATAAGGGAAGTGGTAGTTCTAAGGATGTGGAAGAGCGTCGTAAGAGTTTAGTAAGTGCTGCAAGAGCATCAAATGCTCTGAAAATGAAATGGGGAGACTTGGATTATGAAGATGTGGAACAGATGCAACTTCCTGGAAATCCACATGACAAGTTCGATAATTTGCCAACTAATACTTCAGGACAAGATGTGAAGCAAGAAGAAGTACACATGATCACGACTGCAGATGATGATGAAGAAGATTCTGAAGAAAATTTCTCTTTAAAGGAAAATGATGCAGTGGGATATAATTCTCAAGCAGGACTTGCTCTACTGTCACTGCTACACTGGCGAGATTCTCAGAAACTTTTGTTAACAGCAAATGCAGAAAAGGCAGAGGTCCAGGGTATAACCTCCCTGCTTGCAGATGGTCATGATGGTCATGAGTTCACATTGTTGCACAATGATGCAACAGCGGAGGAGTATGAGAGATCTACTGGTTTGAGTGAGGTCAGGATGACCACAGATTTAAATAACACAAACAACAAGAAAGGTGTGAAACAACCTTCAGGAGCACTGAAACTTGACAATGAAGATGTGTCAGGATCACTTGCAGCATTGGCTGAAGTTGCTTATGTCTTGGCTCCTCAAAATCAAGCAAATGGAGGGGCAGCAGCAGCAGCCGAAACAACTAGAAGAGGTGAACGTGCCATGAAACAAGAAGATGATAGTGCAGAAAACACCACCATATATCTCCCTGTCTCAAGTGGTTTATGTACATCTCAAGCAGGCAACACAAGCATGATGCTGGAGCATGCATCAGAGTCAGAATACACACCAAAATCCTCATCTGCCTTTCAAGCCACCAACTCTAGTTTAGCAGCTCATGGCTTTGATGATCACTTGATGCACAATGCCATGGAGAAGAAGAAGAAGGGTTATGCTTCTTTGGTGATAACTAATGTCAAAGCTTTGGAAGATGGAGCTGGAGAGGATATGGACTTGTGCAATCCTGATGAAGTCATACTCACATCAGATCTGTTGGAGACTACTACCTCTTCTGAAGGTTTAAGGGTGGGAACTGCTGCTTTGGAAAGGGGTGATGGTGCTTCAGTGAAAAGTGCAGATCAAGAGCAGCTGACAGATGCTGGAACAATCACAAATTCTATCAAATTGGAAAAATGTGATGATGGCAGTAAGCTACCATCAAGATTGTTACATAGTGACGATGATGATGAAATTGTCTTCTGGTGTTGCTACTCTGCTCTTGTTGATGCTCCAAGATAAAGATGATGAATTGATGATGCGCATAAATCATCATGAATCTACATGTGCTGATGAATTGATGAATCATCACGAATCTACATATTTGCTGTTGATTATGTGCACATGGATTGCATATAATACCATAGTTTTCTTGGTGTGTTTTTTTCATGTTTTTATAGTGGATTTGTTGCTGCTGTGATGCAGGACAATGCAAGGGACGGTTTCACCAGAGATTGTGGTTCTACCTATTTGAGAATATGAACAGGGCAATTGATGAGCTTTACTTTCTTTGCGAGCTGGAGTCAGATCTCAACCAGATGAAGGAGGTCCTTCTTATCCTTGATGAAGCTGGTGTTGAGTTTAAAGACCTCCAAATGCGGGTTGATGCTTTTGACAGAATCACAAAAGCTTCATGTCTTCCCCAGTACCCCATAATTTCTGCACCAGTTACCAGCAGCAGCAGCAGCTCAATCTCTACAAATGATCAGAACTATTGTTGCCCTGCAAATGCTTGGGAGGTGAGCAGCCCCACTCTTTTCTGCTTCTACATTACATCTTGTCTGCATCAGATTGCTTGAACCTGTGATGATGATGTTGATGATCCTCTAGGCATGAAACTGCAATGCAACATTCTGTTTTGGCTTCTAACAAAAATCATGTGGCTTTGTGCTTATTGCAGGTACAGCGTATGGCTGCAACATCTCAATACCATGCCAATACACTTTCCTCTTCTCTGGAAGCTCTCAAGAAACCACAAAGGAGTGCTCCACAAGTCCATAGACTACAAGGTAGACAAAGAGACCATCTCCTGTGTCCTTTCTATTGAGCATGATCATCCCAAACAAGATTTGTCTTTGTAAATTCCTGATACAACTGAGAGAGTTATCTGTCTGTGCATAGTATGAAAGTGGTACCATCTCTGAATTGAGAGAGAACCTCCACAGTACCATCTCTGAATCAAGAGAAATGAACTTCCATCTTCTCTCACCACCAGTCAGAGAATCTGTTGTCTCTTTCTGTTGATGCTTCCTCAAGGTCTGAAGGGGATTGATTCTTCTTCAATTGCTTGTGCAAATCTTCTCTGCAATCCAAACTCCAAACATCCTTCATCAGTGTTCAAGGTATTCCTGGCTCCTCTCAATGCAGATAGACGACATTTTGACTCCATTGGATTCAACAACACAGAAGATGTTGCTGTAGCTGGCTCTGAATTGGTAACATATCGTAGGACATCATCAGCACGAGCCTCTCCTCAAAGAAAAGAAGCCTGGCAGAAGAAGGGAGGAGGTTGTATCAAGGATGAGATGCTGATTATCAACAAGAATACTACTACCAACTCTGTGGCTGGTAAAAGGTGCGCAACATCCAGCACATCCCAGATTGAGATAGGATTCATGAGGCCAACAGCATCAAGTGGACAGCGAGTTGCATCACGAGAGAGGGAGCAAAATTTGGTTGGCAGCAAGTCTCATTCAATGGAAGCTTGGAAATTGGAGAAGCGAAATTCAGAGCTGGCGGCAGCAATAATTATTTCCACCTCAGACTGTCCTCCTCCTCTCACTATTGCAGCAGCAGCACAAGGATCCTTGGAGTCTGTTGGATGCTCTGGTCGAAAGAGAACAGAATGTGTGTGTCTCCTCCATGACAAGCTCATGTCACCTGAAAGGAAGAAGAAAACTTCTCCAACTGAGACAAAGAACAAGCAATCTGAGGATAAGGAAGCTGCTCAAAGTGTGATGTCCCAATTACACAAGGAGCTTCATGAGATGGACAGAGTTCTGTTTCTGGAACAAACTACAGAGAAGCTCAGTTGTGTAAGCAAGTGGCAAGCTGTATGAAAGAAAATAATGGACATCATGGCAGCACTTGTAACTTGGATAGTCATGAAATTGGAGCTGATCTTGCTCAGATTTCTGCAAGAAAAAAACAAGTGAAAGAATGTGTGCATTGCGGCACAACTTGGGTAGTCATGAAATGAGCTGATCTTGCTCAGTTTTCTGCAACAAAACCATGAGTGAAATGATGTGTGCATGGCAAGGCAACTTGGGGAGTCACGAAATGGAGCTGACCTTGCTCAGATATCTGCAAGAAAAGAACAAGTGAAAGAATATGTGCATGGTGGCACAACTTGAGGAGTCATGAAATGGAGCTCACCTTGCTCAGATTTCTACAATAGAAACAATTGAAAGAATGTGTTCATGGTGCAACTTGGGTGGTCATGAAAAGGGGCTGATCTTGCTCAGATTTCTGCAGGAAGGTGAGAAAGTGATGACAGTTCTAAAATCAGTGACTGCAGTTCATAAACCTTCTTCACATGAGGAGAAACAAAAGTCTTCTTCTATTGCAACTGAAGGAAGTTTTGCAATAGATGTGGTTTTGCAACTTAAATTAGAAGCTAGTGAGTTTCTTTCAGATTTTCTGCATGACAGGCAGGTATTTTTCAAATTTTTTGGCAATTCCAAAAAGTAATCAATTAGTGCCTAATGAGGCTAGGTACTGCGGGTAGTCATCCAAGGGAGAAGCTGATCATGCAATACTTGTTGAAATTTCACATGTACATGTCATAATGTTGTTGCAAACAGAAGTTGCCATTCAGTTGTCGATAGTCCATAAATGAAACGTTCAAATGGAACTTTTGCAATTTGAACTCAAAGTTGCCAAACAAATGTTGATTTCAGTTTGAGCCTTGAAATGGAACTTTTGCAATTTGATCTCAAAGTTGCCAAACAAACGTTGATTTCAGTTTGAGCCTTGAAATGGAACTTTTGCAATTTGATCTCCAAGGTACCAAACAAATGTTGGTTTCAGTTTGAGCCTTGAAATGGAACTTTTGCAATTTGATCTCAAAGTTGCCAAAAACAAATATTGATTTCAGTTTGAGCCTTGACATGGAACTTTTGCAATTTGATCTCAAAGTTGCCAAACAATGATGATTTCAGTTTGGGTTTGATCTCAGAGATCAAGCTAAAAGTGTTAAAATATGTTTGCCTTGTGCCAACTGTTCGTCTTCAGGGGTTTGCTTCCTGAGCTCTCTGGCATTCGATGCTTTTATGCATCTCCCTTCAACTGGCTTCTTCACAATTTTGCTTTTTGCTCAAGCTCTTCTTCTCACAGATCAGAACGCATTTTGTCATTCGAAGCTCTGAATTATAGGTACATTTTGTTGATGGGACATTCTTCTCTTTCTACCTGACAAGTCTCGTTCTCGCATTCTTCCCATCTAAATTCATTGCTCTTTCTTTCCTTTCCCTCGCTCTCTCTTGCTTAGGTGCCTGATAGATCAAACCTCAACATTTGATACGCCAGGAGACCATCTCTCATAGCACAAGGTTTTGGAGGGCACTGGAATTGTTGAAGGCAATGTGAGACAACATGACACCCACTATTCAGCAGCTGTGGATGTGTATGGTTTTGGGATGGTGTGTTATGAGTTACTCACTGGTTTCAATCCCTTTGAAGGCCATCACTTGTCAGACTACAAGCTGGTTTTGTCTGGAGGAAGACCAGAGCTTCCCGATCACTTGAGCCCTGAGATCACCCAATTACTGCACAAGTGCTGGCACATGATCCTGCCAATGGCCTGGCTGGGGTGAGATCATTGAAATCCTACATGCAGAAGGGCGTAGATCTCTGACATCCTAGATGTAGAATTGGGTATTGGAAAATGTACAATGGGAATGCACATATGGGCAAGGGGCTAACTTCAAATATGTTGTGATGAAGCAGTGGCATGATGAGATGTAATGTAGCCAAATTTTGACTTAGTAGGCCAACTTTAGATGGAGGTCCAGGGTCCAAATTTGTCGGAACCAATTTGGACTCTTTTGAAACAAATTGAATCCTTGAGTTGGACCATGCAATGGACCCCAGCTTGCATCTTGATTCTTCAAATCATGAGCTCTCCTTTTTAGCTCCCCCCCCCTTTTTTTTTCTGGGTTCAAACCAATTGATTTTCCCTCTGAAATTGGTGCCATACAGATTTGGCCTTGATTTGCCACTTTTTGGTCTTGGACCCTCATCTAAAGGCCATGGGTTCAATTTATTATGGCTCTCATCTCATAAGATTGCTCTATTTGATTGGACCCTAGACCTTGGATCCTCATCTAAAGTAGCCCTAAGATTAAGTACTCTTGTGGATGATCGATCACCAGGCCACCTACCTCACAAATTGACCCAAAAAAAAGAAGCAACCCTAACTTGGGCTACTACATTGGGTTCTTCCCATTAAGTGAAGACCACAGCAGATTAGGGCACTTTATTAAGTGCTTTTTGTTGATGAGATGAGCTTCATCTCTTTCTCGCTCACAAGTCTTGTTCTCGCATGCTTGCCATTTAAATTTCATGTCTTTTCTTTCCTTTCCCTCGCGCTCTCGCTCTCTCTCTCTCTTCTCTCTTCTCTCCCTTATGTGCCTGATTGATTAAATCTAAAGCATTTCGTAATCCACCAAGCCTTGATCATCTCTCGTAGCCTTTGATTTCAATCATGGGCATATGTTTTTGCAAATGTTCGAAGCCCGGCAGCAGCTCCTCCACGCGGGAACTGAACCAAGACAGGCTTACTACAGCAACGATGCAGCAGAGTGCACGCTACGAATCAGCAAGCCCAGAGTTGGCGACTGGAGAGAATATGGCCACCTTAGTAGTAACAACAGATCAGCATCAGAAGTACCATGGTTCAGCAGTTGTGGAGCTTTCCAGTGAGGTTCAGCTGGAGGATCCAATGCTAATAGAACCGAATCGCTGCGGATCCGTGCTTGAGGAGCTTTCGAGTGAGGTTCAGCTGGAGGATCATCCAATGCAGCTAACAGAACATGCCTACTACGGTTCCCCGCCTGAGGAGCTTTCGAGTGAGGTTCAGCCGGAGGATCCAATGCAACTAACAGAACAGACGTGCTACGGGTCTGCCCCTGAGTACCTTTGGAGTGAGCTTCAGGTCGAGGAGGATGCGGAGACTGTAGTAGACTACGAAAGTTTTGATCAGGTGCTGCAAATAGATCCGTCTGAACTTGAATTAGTAGAGGAGATTGCACAAGGGGGGCAAGCACATGTTTACTTAGCTAAATGGAAGACGCGGGGTGGTCGAGAGGTGGTGGTGAAAAGGTACAAAGGCCGTGGAGTTGATGTGGTGCAATTGCGTAGGCGATTGGCGAAGGCCCATAAAAACCCAGCTTACTCTTTGGGAATTTGCGAGTTGTTTGGATACTCAGAGGATAATACCACCGGCGAGGTTTCGGTAGTCATGGAAGCGATGAGAGGAGATTTGCGAAACCTCATCGACTTGAGAGTGCGATACCTCAAATCTCGGATGCGCAACAACACGACGATGAAGAAGAAGAGGGGTGCGCAGATGGGGATGATAACGATGATGCCTTTTCCGAAGGAATTGACATTGGATATGATGCGACGTATTGCTTACGGGGTGGAATGGTTGCATAGTCGTGGATTGATACACAAAGACCTCAAGGCCTCCAACATCCTTGTGTCGCCCCATGACTCAAAACAGGGCTTCATCACTAGTAGAAACGTCAAATTGAAGCGAGATTTGGCCTACGATCATATTTGGGTGTCAGTCGGGGACTACGAGAGCTCCAACGGCGTAGTGGGCACAGCATTTTGGAGGGCACCAGAAGTGTTGAAGGCGCTTCGAGACAACATCACACCCACATATTCAGCAGCTGTGGATGTGTATGGTTTCGGGATGGTGTGTTATGAGTTACTCACTGGTCTCATTCCCTTTCAAGGCCATAGCTTGTCAGACTACGAGCTGGTTTTGTCTGGAGGAAGACCAGAGCTTCCTGAGTACTTGAGCCCTGAGATCACCCAATTACTGCACAGCTGTTGGCACATGGATCCTTGCCAACGGCCTGGCTGGGGCGAGATCATTGAAATCTTACGTGCAGAATGGCGGAGATCTCTGACATCCTAGATGCAGAATTGGGTATTCTGAATAATAATGCTGCTGGGTATTACATCTGGCAAACTGGGAAGCAAAGAGAGGGATTATGTTGATGTGCAGACTTTTTTTTTCTTAAAGGAGGGGGTTGTGGAGGCATGTTTGGTCACTGAGGTGCAGACTACGGGCTTGGAGATTTCTGGCATGATGGATAGAGAATCACGTGTTTTCAATCAACTTTCTTCTGGAAAAACAAGGTCAAGAAGGTAGGTCATGCAAGTATAGTGCAATCCTGGTGGCAGGCAGCTACACTGTTATTTTCTATGTTGTCACTTTGTATGTAACATACCTACAGCATGAGGTTTGTCTTGTGCCCTTGTTTGCATTGGGCTTCTTTTGTTGAGTTACCTGTACACCTAGCAGTTTGTTTAAGGCTGTCATCATTCACCCTCCATCTTTCCAAGCACTGTGGAGGATGATCAGGAATTCATGCTTCTCTTACATATATTTTGGGGTGGCTTCACCTTTGTGTGATTGCATGTAGTAGAAGGAACTAACCCTCAGTTCACTCACTGTTCAGGTTACAGCTGGGAATAGAAATAGAAACAATCAAAGTTTGGGGTTGACAAGAGTCTTCAGAGAAAGCACTAAGGTTTGAGGGAGGTACCTTTGAAGAAGAGCCATCAACAAGGGCCTGAGTTGATGACCCTTCTAGCAGGGTTTTTTTCCTTGTAATTGTAGGCAAAGACCCTTTGGTTTGTTTGTCATCTGGGCTAATGAATTCATTTGGTGATTGAGCCATGTGTTAGTGACTGGCAAAGTTATCAGGTTCCAGATTAGAGATCTGATGCTGTTTGCAACACAATTGAAACTGCTGTGTTGAGACAGGGTTTGGCTGTATGTGTGGCAGGTGCATCAGACACAAAGGACATTGAAGTGACCCAAGTTCCTCACAATGTGTTGCTGAAGTGGTTGCAGAAGGTTACTGCCCCAGGTGACAATTGTGATGGTATGCCCTGTCCAATGTTCTTGCCAGACCAGCCTTTTCCAAATGAACGATTTGTTGGCAATTGAAACTCTAATTGGAACCTGGAAGAGTGTGTTGTTGACATGGATATGAGCCATTTTGAAGCTTTTGCACCACCAGATTAACAAGAATGATGGTGATGTGCAGAGAATGGGACCAGATCTTGTATGTTACTGAGAAGCCTGACCTTAGTCATTTTGAAGAGTGGGAGCTGCAGAGACTCTGCCAGCATAGGTTTTGATGAAGACAGAGAATGACAGACAGAGGCATTCAGAGAGCCAGGTTAACCCACAACACCTGCATCAGCCTTTTTCAGCTAGAGAGTTCAGTCTGCTCCTCAACTGACCACTGATGGGGATGGATCCATAGTACACCATAATGACACATTTGTTGTGTGGCAATGCTGAAAGGACAGCTTGGATTTCTCTGTTCCATGGATCCTTTGTTCACAGTTGCATACTTTTCTGGAGTGGGGTTACAAATCATTCCTCCTCCTGCATTGTACAACAGTTTGAAGACCCTGAACCTCTCAGTGAACCATAACAGTGAGTTCTTTTGATATGCAGTTTTTCTAGAAAAAGCTTGGAAGGTCTTGGCAGTGGAAGGACATCCTGGCATCTCACACCAGGAAGTTATCTACAACCAAGTATCTCAACAATTTATGCTTGAACTTCAGTCTGGAACTGCCTGCACACAATACCTTTGAACGGCTAGTAGATCCTAGCCACTAACCTGTGATTTGATTAAATATGGGGTGATGATGTGCACGATGTGGTTAAATATGTTGCATTTTTCTTTCTTTTGGGGTCTGTTCACCAGGTTCATATTGCTGGTTGTTTTGCAGTCCATAGAGTACCAGGAGTACTTCCACAAAGCCTGCACTCACTTGAGCTATTACACAACATAATTACAGTAGTTGAAGGCTTACAGGAGCTTACTTGATTGCACGTACTTCACATTTCACATGATGGTGTTGCATGGACTGGGAATGGTCATTGGTTTTTGTCTTCAACTATTATTTCCTATCATTGCTCAGATTATGCCAGTCAAATATCAAATGCATGGCTTGTCAAGAAATCATGACAGGAAGTTGGCACAACAGCTCAAGCAGGCAAGCCTTGGTGCTCCATGTGCTCCCTTCATCATCTCCTTGCTGTTCCATTTCTGCCCTCCTGAATGTTGTTGCCATACATGCCCATCTAAAATACTGGAAATGCTGCTACATTTCTTCAAAACAAAATCAATGCCAACTTGACTTGAGAGAAGAAGTTTGCTTCTATTTCTTGTGAACAATCTTCTGCATTTGATCCACCACATTCCTCCCAGTTGTACTGGTTCCCCTGTGAATGGGTATCTCCTAAATTGTAAAGCTTGGACCTACTGCTGTATTTGGAGTGTCAAAACATGGGAGTGTTCTAGGAGGAAGATTCTCTTCTTGTGGGAGTAAGAATGCTTCTGAGCATGAGTGAGGTCCAAGAGATTTCTGAGTCTCTGAGGAAGGTGTTGCAACCTCATCCAGGGGTCTTTGAACTCAGGAGTTGGATGATTATTTTCTGACAATCTAGACACAATCTCAGTGCTAGGCTGTGGCAGACATCATTTAATTGTTTCACTTGACTCTCTTGCATTTCCTACCATACTCCTGCAATCTTCTAAGGACCCTGAAAATTCCCTGTAATGGTAGCAATTCCATCACAGCCATCTTGGATTATGGCTGTATTGTCCTCACCAGTTGAGCTTGTGCTTCTGAGCACACTCTGTCTCCTTGAGTCTTTTGGTGTAGTATTTTGCCAGATCATGACACTTTTCTGCTTCTACAAAATCTTCTACTTCCTCTCTCTCTCTTCAAATGCTTCACTTTCCCTCTTGGTCAAGATCAGAGACAAGGAAGCAAATGAAAAATATTTCTTCTGAACCATAAATCTAAGCTCCTTGCATGCATTCTACTCTTATTTCACTTGGTCTAATCCAGGAGTTCAAAACAGTTCAGATATCACCATGATTGTTGGGGAGGAGAAACCATTCAATTGATGGAGTATCATCAGAAATACTCCATCACAAGGTCAGCAATCAGAGTTAGTGTAGCAAAGCAAAAATCAAGTTTGGCCCAATAAACATCATTAGCATGGGACCTGGATATGCAAAGCCCAGACCTGAAGCTAGTGCTTGATGCAACCCACTCTTACTGACTTTTGCACATGCTGCTCTGATGGTCCAAATAAGATGTGGACCTTAAAATCCATTTGGTGGCAACAAGTTCCAAGATAACTGGTGCATCACCAAGCGCCTCTAAATTTGTCTCTTGCAGAAAGCCTATCAAATTCTCATTCAGTCCTCTCATGTTTGCTTCCAAAAGTTCTATTACATGCAACTCCATCAATCTAATCTTGTGATTAACCACTAACAATTATTCCTTGCAGAACTTGAATCTCAAGAGTCAGACACATCCTCCTAAATTTTTTTCCTCTCTGTTCAATTGAACTCTGTTCTGGCTTCTTGGATTAGCAGCAAATGAGATGAATAATTCCTTTACAGAACCTGCTCTTCAAGTGCAGACTGCTTAAATTGTCTGCTACTCCCACACAGATGTTCAGTGTTGATAATAACTCTAGAAAACCAAGCACACACAACGCACCAGAATTCCTACACACATTCTTTGTTTTCTTCCAAACACTGATTGCAAAAACCATCATAAAGAAAGAGCTCCCATTTTCATGTCATTTCATTAGGTCATGGAAGAAGTGGATTTGGAGTGAATTCTTCGCACAAACCCATTCCTTCTCTTATATTATCATCTTATTTCATGTGAAAAGCATTCCCCTCTTAGATACTACATCTAGACCTGAACAAGAATACATACAAATAGTACAAATCTTGGAAGAAAAAATGTCTTGAAGAAAGTTTAGACTTCCAGAGCTGTAGAAGACACACTCAGAGATCAGGAAACAGCAGCATAGAGAATTCTTTACCAAAATCTGGCACCCCCATTTGAATGGCAGGCTATAACTGATCTCTTTCTCTTCAGATCTGTGTGCAACAAGAAAGAAAACCTTCACAAGCTTGTTCTACAGAGCTTCACAAGCTTCCAAGCTCATCAGTAAGTAAGTTCCTGCACTGAAATCCTTTCCCCCCCAAGCAATTCAAGTGGAGAGATTGCTGTTGGAGTTATAAGAATCTCTCTCTCACTCCCTCTATTGGCAAAAAGGTTCAGATCACAGCTTCCTTTGGCAATCTGCAAGAGATGGACAAAACCTAGAAGAAGAAAACAAGAGAAATCTCTTCGCTTCGCTCTTACAGCCACAAGGAACCACACTTTCCTCACCAGCAGCAGCAGTTACAAGGATGGTGAAACTGTTGAAAAGAGCTCTCTTTCTCTCTCTGTCTGTGTCTTCTCGCCCCCTTACAACTATTGGGCTCCCTTGCACGAAAGGAAGTGGTGGGTGGTCATCTCTTAACCGTCGTTGTTGCCGGACACAATCTGTGCATTTTTCTGGATCCCCCCATTGTTTTACACACGATTTGCTCCACCCGTTGATCCTCCAAACCCAATCGCCATTGGCAGCTGAAATGCACACACTCATGTGTGGAATCTAGCATGTCCTTTGCTTGCGTAGATTCGATTCACACACCCGTTTGCACAGTAGTTGGCCAGCCATGACATGAGCTCCAAGCTCACGATGGTCCATGATGCTTGGCCATGAGTACCCCGTCCTGAGAGAATTGGAGCAGTAGACGAGAAGCTAAGGAGAAAGCACTCAGGAAATCGAAAAAAAATCGGAGCAGTAGAGAAGAAGCGATCGATCAGCAAATGGGATAACTGCAACCGCTGCGCTCGATCGATCGAATTGCTTCACCTATCTCACTCTGAAAATTGGAGATGCATCACAGGAGGAAATTCCAGCAAGGTCAAGAAATGGAAGGTATCGGAGAATTGCAGAGAGGATATTGAGAAGACGACAGAATATTCTGCAATTGCGAAAAAAAGCGGCGTTAGGCTTCGTCTTCTTCTTTTCTTCTTCGTCTTCGTCTTGGGGCTCTCTCTTCTGCTGTACGCAGTTGGAAGATCAGGACCGTGCAGGATTTGGTTTTGAGCCCTAATCCGTTGCTTCATTGCGGGACATTTGCTCGGATCGTACGTTGCATCATCATCGTCGTCATCATCATCATTTGCTCCGTGCATCATCATCGCCAACCAAGCCGTATGGTAAAGTTTTAAACTCAAGGAAGAAGAAGAAAGTTCGTGCTCTTGTGGTGGGCATTCTTGTCGCTTGTTGCTTGTTGCTGCAGCGTTCCGGGAATCGGAATTCCCGGGGTTTGCTTGTCCTGTTCTTGACGTTTGTGGGTGACCCACAAAACAGAAAGAGCTTGACTCACAGCGACACAGAGGGACATATTGGATACAGACACAGACATAGAGACACACACACAGACACACAGAGAGACACGGACCGAGGGAGATGAGTGCAAGCGCAGGAGCCGTGACTGGAGTGGGGGGCAGGCCATGGTCATCCACGACCTCACTCACGGCATCCGCCAAGAGGATACAGAAGGAGCTCGCGGAGATCAGTCTGGATCCACCCTCCAACTGCTCAGCAGGACCCAAGGGTGACAATCTCTACGAGTGGGTGTCCACCATCATGGGTCCCGGAAGTAAGCGCACTGCCCCTTCTCTTTCTCTTTCTTTTCTTCTTCCTCTTTCTTCTCCGGTTTTCCATCTTCATGATAGTTTCAAGAACTTCTTGTACACCCCTAAAGATTATTCTCCTTCTTCTTCTTCTTCTTCTTCTTCTTGTGGTTGTCTTGTGTTGTTATGAGTTTCTGGAAAAAGGAGAATCTGTGCTTTCTTCAGGAATGAAATTCTTTTGCTTCTTCACTTGCAGACTCACCATATCAAGGAGGAGTTTTCTTCCTGGATATCAACTTCCCAAGTGACTATCCCTTCAAGCCACCCAAGGTTACTCTCTGGAAGCTTTCAGCCTGAAGAAGTTTTTTGCTTGTCTTCTTCTTCTTCTTCTATGGTTTTTTTGCTGCAAAACATTTGCATACATATGGTACATATCTCTTGCACCTTCTGCACATTGAGCACATATCCAGATTCCAAAATGAAACCCAGGAATTTGTGTTTTGTAGATTTCTGCAGAATTTTACATGTAGATTTGCAGTTGCTGGAATATGTTGCTTGTGTCATTCCTGTGACGGGACAATCCAATCCTAAAACCTGCCGTAGATAATTGCATGAAGAATGCACAAAGAATTTGTGAAGAATACATTCACCCATGGAGGAGGGAGTAGTTTGAAGAAGAGGGGAATGACTGGTGATGGTGTTGGGACAGGTGATGTTCAGGACACGCATCTATCACTGCAACATAAACAGCAATGGTCAAATTTGTCTCGACATCCTCAAGGACAATTGGAGCCCTGCTCTGACCATCTCTAAAGTCCTATTATCCATTTGTTCGTTGCTGACAGATGCAAACCCACGTAAGTCCATTGCATCTTACTGTCAGCAATTACGTGTCTAGGTTGTTCAGTCATATCTTTTTTCACTTGCTACCACTGCTGTCGCTGAAACTTTTGCAATTGGAATGTTTAACCACTTTACAATCTGTGATTCCTCACATGTGAGCAAAACACTACTAGTAATGAGCCCATCGTCTACTGCATGAGTTCAGATACAGTTGCTGTTAGTTGGTCCCATATGTGCAAAGAAAGGGGACCTTTGTTCTCATTTGAAAGTATTGCTACTACAGAGGTCTTGCTGTGGAGACAAGTCAAAAACTGTCTTGAGCACATGCATGCAGGGATCCTCCAGTTTTGTCCTCCTCTTTTACCTACCCCTTCTAGGACAAAGGAGAGTGAGGAACAGGCATGTTGGTTGTGGACAAGAGTTCCCTTTCTGTGCTCTTGGATAGGCAGGGCACATTTGCATAGACATCAGAACAACCAGGGTAATGCATTGTTGTTTGGTATTTGCTGAGACTAGGAGGTTGGGGAGAAATTGCAGATGATCCGCTGGTGGGCAGCATTGCACAGCAGTATCTAAGTGATCGGACTTCACATGACAAGACAGCGGCAGAGTGGACTCGACGATTTGCACAATAAGAGCCAGAGGGGTGTTGTTGGGATCAACATGTGTTGCTGAAGAGCAAGCAGCCTAGAAGGGATGCCAAAGACTCTCATAGAGCTTGAGACTCTTGTAGAGCTTGAGGTGCATATGGGAAGATCATGACTAAGCCTAGCCTACAGTAATCAATCAAAGGGAGAGATTTGCTGCAACCAATTGATGGAAGAATGGTTTTTCTCCATTACTGTGATTCCTCACTGCCCAGACCTATCCCATAAACAGGTAGAGATGCAGATGGTTGTTCAAAGCATCAAAGGTGAATGCGGTCACCATTCTTAAGGTGTTTTATGATTTTTTTTCTGGTGAACGACAATCTATATGGGTGGTGTGAAACATGCATTGAAATGGACCTACCAAGCTTGGCTGTGTCTTCTTTCTGGAATGCAAAATTGGGGCTTGCTCTGATGTTGGAGGATTGATTATTGTTTGTTAGTCAGTCTCATCAGCTGAGAAGAAATCTGATAATAATTGACAGTCAGTCTCAATGGTTCTTGCACATGGTTGTCAAGCATGAAATGAATCTAGGATCTTTGGCACATCTGTTGATAGGTTTTTGCATCACAATTCCCTTGTTTCCAAACAGATTTCTTGTTATGAACAAGTTTGAGCTTTTTTTCTTCAGGCTCATCAGAGAGTTCTTGCTGTGGCATTTGGCTATATTCCTGCTATAGTCTCTGATTGGTAAGTACCAAGTACTGAACTTTCCTGAGTTTCTGTTCAAAAGAATGCTACAAGCATGTCTTTCATTGTCATAAAAAAGCTCATTGAATTATGGGTTTAGGACATATATAGCTGCAATTATATAGCTATATATACAGCTATATATGTTACCTAAGGGTTTAGGACATATATAGCTGCAATTCTGATGTTTTTCCCCCAAAAAACCAGAATGGGTGGTTCTCTGAATTTAAAATCATTGAGAAACCTGGAACCAGTGGTTCTTTATAAATTCAAATAACAACATGGTGATTTTGCAAGTCATGGTTTTGGTCTCAATTGACCTCTTGATACCACTAGAGGTCATTAAGCATCACAGATAATTTAGTCATTATGTAGTAGTCATTTTAGTTAAGTGGATTCCTGAAGGTTAAACCTTGAAGAAATCACAAGCTAATTTAGGGTTTACTTCAAAGAAATGTGAAAGCCCTACCCAACAAGATGGCCCCTAGGGTTGTGCTTTTAGTGGGCATTTCTGACCTCCAAATTTTACTAGGTAATCAACAATGAGGGGGGTCTACCCCAGTGGTTAAGGGGTGTGGCTTTGTGAGATGCTAAGCAAACGTATAGCAGTATGTATTCTTAGTGATTCTTGAGTGAGCATCTCCAATTTTTTATATGGAGTTTCTTCTATTGCCTTTGAATTCTGTTAAGACTCCCCCATCCATCAATTGGCAGTTGGTCTTTCTTAATGCATTTGCATTTATTTCATTGATCAATGGGTGTTGAACTCCACCTGTCAATCAGAGCAAGTAAGTATTAACACTTCCTACAACCATACAAAAATTGTTGCTGGCATTCCTCTTGAAGTAAACTTCCGCATGGTTAGGATATAAATGCATGCATTCATTTTAATTGACATGAGAGTTATGGCCTTGCCAAAGGACAAGGTCCCAAAATGAGAAAAATCCCTTCCTCTTCCCTCTCCCCCCCTCTTCAAACTCAGTTCCAAGATCAACACTTTGTGGCTTCAGAAATTGCACAATTTTTGTAAAAGTAAAAAAGAATAGCCTTACCCTTCATGGATCTTGAGAAACTTCCACAGGTTGAGGCAGCAGTGGAAAGGAGGGAACAATTGTCTCTGCAGCTGCAACAGATTTTGGAGGCAGCAGAACACTCTGTGGAGAGCAGGAAGACAGAAGACACGCCAAAGCCCCACTCACACCAGGGCCAACCCCTGGTGGAAGAGGATGGGTGGTACTGGGCAAATGATTTGCTGCATGTTTACAATCACAAGCTCTGCAAGCATATCAGGTGTCAAGCTGGAGATCAAGATTTTGACTGAAGCTGCCCCTCTCTCTTCTTGAGCTATCAAGGCACCAAAACATGCCAGTAGGGGTGCTGGGCTGTTGTCTGAGACTACACCAACATTTCCGAAGCTGGGTCCTGCAACATTTGAAGAGGCAGAAGCCATTTCCAGCTGTTCATTATCTGTTATTGGAGTTGGATACATACCTTTACCAAGGCTTTCCTATGTCTTCACCATTTTCTTCAGCAAGTGATCTTCTTCCAGAGAAGTCTTTCTTCCACAAGGGCTGATGCAGGTAATGGTGGTGTTGATAGCTGTGGCAACCTCTCATCCTACATTGACCAAGCAAGTAATTTCAGCCCGGCACAACTGGCACAGTCCTCCACAAAGCTCTGATCACCCTTCAGAGAACATTACAGTTCAGTCACATCTGGGCATACTACCCAATGGAATTGCTATCCACCTTGGAGGAGTGTTGGTCCTCAAAATGCTGGGATTGTTCATTAAAGTTTTGCAATAATACTTATCACTAACCTTGACAAGCTAGGGGTCCTTGGAAGCACAATCTTGTTCAGCTCACTGTGCCCTATCTATCTGGCTGAGTGCTTGATCTGCCAAATCCCCAGCATTCATAGAATGCAATGCTTTTATCAAGTGGCCTTGCCACTGCAAAACCAAAGAGAAATTTGACAGATTCGTTGCAGTTCTGGAGATTAAGAAAATCTGAGAGCACCCAACTATCTGCACCACTTACATACAGAAATGAACACAGATAATAAAGGTACAACACATACAGGTGCATACACACAGCCAAAGCCTGTCTCAACACAGCAGTTTCAATGGTGTTCCAAACAACATCAGGTCCCAGAACCGTTGGGACCTGACACCTTTGCCAGTTACTAACACATGGCTCATTCACCACATGAATTTAATAGCCCAGATGATGACAAACAAACCAAAGGCTCTTTGCCTGTACAATTATGACGGGAAAAACCTGCCAGAAGAAAAATCAACCCAGGCTCTTGTTGATGGCTCTTCATGAAAGCTACCTCCCTCAATCCTTAGTGCTTGTCTCTCAAGACTTCTGTCAACCCCACACTTTGACTGTTTCTATTTCTATCCCCGACTGTAACCTGGATCCTGAGTGAACTGAGGGTTAGTTCCTTCTACAACATAATCACAGAAAGGTGAAGCCACCAAGAAACATATGTGAGAGAAGTGTGAATTCCTAATCATCCTCCATCATGCTTGCAAATATGGGGAGTCAATGAGAACCACCTTAAACAAGATCTTACTGTACAAGTAGTTCCACAAAAGAAGCCCACTGCAAACAAGGCTCAAGACAAACCTCATGCTATAGGTACGTTACATACAATGTGACAACATAGAAAATAACAGTGCAGCTGCCTGCCACCAGGAGTGCAATATACTTGCATGACCTACCTTCTTGATCATGTTCTTCCAGGTGAAAGTTGACATGTGATTCTCTCTCCATCATGTCAGAAGTCTGCTAGCCCTTTGTCACCACCTTAGTGACCAAACATGCCTCCACAATCCCATCCTTCAAGAAGAAAAATCTGCACATCAGCATAATCCCTTGCTTTGCTCACCAGTACCCTCATTAATTCCCCTCATTAATCAGCATAATAATTGGTCAATTCTACATATAGGATTTCAGCGATCTCACTCCAGCCAGGCCGTTGGCAAGGATCCATGTGCCAACAGTTGTGCAATAATTGAGTGATCTCAAGGCTCAAGTAATCAGGAAGCTCTGGTCTTCCTCCCAACAAAACCAGCTCGTAGTCTGACAAGCGATGGCCTTCAAAGGGAATGAGACGAGTGGGTAACTCATAACATGCCATCCTGAAACCATAAACATCCACAGCTGCTGACTATGTGGGTGTGATGTTGTCTTGTAGTGCCTTCAACACTTCAGGTGCCCTCCAAAACACTGTGCCCACTACGCTGTTGGACCTCTCATAGTCCCCGACTGACACCCAAATATGATCATAGGCCAAATCTTGCTTCAATTTGACATTTCTACTAATGATGGAGCCCTGTTTTGAGGCATGGGGTGCCACAAAGATGTTGGAGGCCTTGAGGTCTTTGTGTATCAATCCACAACTCTGCAACCATTCCATCCCGCTAGCAATATTTTGCATCATCACCAATGTCATGCCCTGTGGAAAAGGCATCATTATCATCAGCCCCATCTGTGCTCTCCTCCATGTTTTTGCACATCTGAGATTTGAGGTACTGCACTCACGAAGATGAGGTTTCACAAATCTCCTCACATGCATTCCATGACTACTGACACCTCGCTGATGGTATTATCCTCTGAGTATCCAAACAAGTGGCAAACCCCCGCAAACACCCCATGTTGAACCACCTTCGCTAATCACCTGCGCAATTGTACCACATTAATTGCACACGACCTTTCTATCTTTTGACCACAACCTCTAGATCTCCCCAACTCTTGAATTTAGTTAAATAAATATGTGCTTGCCCCCCTTGTGCAATCTCCTCTACTAATTCAAGTTCCAATGGATCTATATTTCGCATGGAATCAAGACTTTTGTTGTCCAGGTATGTTACATACAAAGTGACAACATAGAAAATAACAGTGTAGCTGCCTGCCACCAGGATTGTACTATACCTGCATGACCTACCTTCTTGATCTTGTTCTTCCAGGTGAAAGTTGATTGAAGACATGTGATTCTCTCTCCATCATGTCCGAAATCTCCAAGCCCGTAGTCTGCACCTCAGTGTCCAAGCATGCCTCCACAATCCCCTCCTCGAAGAAAAAAGTCTGAACATCAGCATAATCTCTCTCTTTGCTTGCCAGTTTGCCAGATGTAATACCCAGCAGCATTATTATTCAGGATAAGCAATTCTGCATCGAGGATGTCAGAGATCTCCGCCATTCTGCACGTACGACTTCAATGATCTCAGCCCAGCCAGGCCGTTGGCAAGGATCCATGTGCCAACAGTTGTGCAGTAATTGGGTGATCTCAGGGCTCAAGTAATCAGGAAGCTCTGGTCTTCCTCCAGACAAAACCAGCTCGTAATCTGACAAGCTATGGCCTTGAAAGGGAATGAGACCAGTGAGTAACTCATAACACACCATCCCGAAACCATACACATCCACAGCTGCTGAATATGTGGATATGATATTGTCTCGAAGCGCCTTCGACGCTTCCAGTGCCCTCCAAAATGCTGTGCCCACTACTACACCCTTGGAGCTCTCGTAGTCCCCGACTGACACCCAAATATGATCGCAGGCCAAATCTCGCTTCAATTTGACGTTTCTACTAGTGATGAAGCCCTGTTTTGAGTCATGGGGCGACACAAAGATGTTGGAGGCCTTGAGGTCGCAAATTCCCAAAGAGTAAGCTGGGTCTACACGGGCCTTCGCCAATCGCTACGCAATTGTACCCACGGCCTTTGTACCTTTTCACCACCACCTCTCTTCCATTTAGCTAAGTAAACATGTGCTTGCCCCCCTTGTGCAATTTCCTCTACTAATTCAAGTTCCGACGGATCTATATTTCGCACGGAATCAAAGCGTTCGTCGTCTACAGTCTCGGCATCCTCCTCTGTCTGAAGCTCACTCCAAAGGTGCTCAGGGGAGGACCCGTAGTACGTCTGTTCTGTTCGCTGCATTGGATCCTCCGGCTGAACCTCACTCGAAAGCTCCTCAGGGGGGGAACCGTAGTAGGCGTGTTCTGTTAGCTGCATTGGATCCTCCAGCTGAAGCTCCGCTTGAAAGCTCCTCAAGCACGGATCCGTAGTGCTTCTGTTCTATTAGCACCGGATCCTCCAGCTGAAGCTCACTGAAAAGCTCCACAATTGCTGATCAATATAGTACTTCTGATGCTGATCTGTCGTTACTACTGTGGTGGACACATTCTCTCCATTCGCCAACTCTGAGCTTGCTCATTCGTAACGTGCACTCTGCATCGTTGTTGTAGTAGTAAGCGTGTCTTTGATCAGCTCCCGCGAGGAGGAGATGCTACCGGGCTTCGAACATTTGCAAAAACATAAGCGCATATCTGGAATCACAGTTCTGAGAGATGGCTTGCTGGGTTATGAAATGTTGAGAGATTTGATCAATCAGGCAAGTAAGCAAGAGAGAACCAAGGAAAAGGAAAGAAAGGACAGTGAATTTTAGACGGGGAAGAATATTGCGAGAAGGAGACTTGTGAGGTAGAAATAGAACAACTTCTCATCAAACAAACGCACCTAAAGTTGAGAGCTTAGGGCTCAAAAGCTTTGAGAGCTCATGATTTGGAGAACCAAGATGCAAGCCAGGGTGCGTGCAAGCCATGGTCCAACTCAAGGATTCAATTTGTGTCAAATGAGTCCAAATTGGTTCCTAGGAAATTGGACCTTGGAGCCCATCTAAAGTGGGCATTATGAATAATAAGGGCCATTTTAGATGCAGGTCCAAGGTACGAGGTCCAATGAAATAGCGCAATCTTAGTCGTTGAGAGCCATAGATTGGAACCATGGCCTTTAGATGAGGGTCCCAATACCAAAAAGTGGTGAACTGAGGCTAAACCGACATGGCACACCAGTTTGGAGAAACCAAAGCAGCGCAGCTGAGGCCAAGTTTCTTTTGTGAATTTTGTGAGGTAGCTGGTATGGAGATCATCATCCAGAAGAGATGGCCTCAGCCAAATTTACACAAAGTAAAAAAATTTAAGGAAATGTTGCTATATTTTGGTTACATGCTCAAACATGTTTTGCCTAAATCTTGCAATTTCAGAATTCCTTTTGTCCAAATCTGGCAAATTTGAGCAATTTTCTCTTGGCGAAAAAAATCCTTTTTATGAGTCATCGAAACAAACAAAAATAAGTTGGCCCCAGTTCACAGTTAATAGTATTTTTTAATGATTTTTTGTTTGCAGCCAAAGTGATCATGGATAGGAGGAAGATGTAGAAAAAGTGGCAATCATGCCTACAAAGATCTTTAGCCAAATCCAGCTATAATGGGGCAACTCTTCAAACATAGAAACGTCTATGACTCAGACTTACAATGCACTCAATCAAGGCCCATCCATGGAGCATCATCTAGGCATACCCCAAAACCTTCTCCTTCAAATTAACAGAGTGATACAGTAGACGATAAAGGAGTAGTCAAATCTCAAATAGTCAAATCTCAGATATACAGGCTACCCTTCATGCGTGCTCCAGAACTGGATTTCCATTGAGATTTAATGCACAAAAAGCATCAAACTTAGATCATTGGAATCTAGACAAACTTCACCAAGTTAGAAACCACACTCATCCTTGCCATACCCCTTGTGCCAAAGTCTGGTCAACAAAAATGAACTATCGCTGCTTAGATGAAACAGTGCAGCCCCCTAGCTCAGAAAGTGGAAAGAAACTTGGTGAGGTCAGAAAACACTCCATCATGTGTTGGTTATGATTTGAAATAGATATAACAATATCACATCAAAGGCAGTGGTCCGATGATTCCTAGCTAAAAAAATTGCTTGCTTCTAACAAAAGTCAGAAGCATTTCGGGATTTGCTACTGGCTGCCTTTGGATGCCTGTTCGCCTGTTTGCAAATCAGTTGTGGTTCCCTTCGTTCCAGAGGTTGGCTCAGCAATTGGCTGGCCAACACCAGACCCTGCATCTGAAGCTTGGGGCACTTCCTGTGCAAGTCCTAGAAGCACAAGTGATGACCTGATAAAAACACAAGTGAGTCTTCATTCTCAATCCAAAACTGCAACAAGTAAGCATCTGAGAAAGACACTAGATGCCAGCATGTGGTGGGTCAGTACTGAGAAACAACACATCAGAGTCTGTTCAAACACATGACCTCTCAAACCGGCACATCACTTTGTTCATTGCTTGTGCATAAAGTGGAATATGATGTTTTCTGCAGACCTCTGCAATGCTACCTGCTACACAAACATAGCTTCAGGGTATAGGGAAAGATGAGTAACCTGGTTACAGTGGGCCGGACTGTAGGTTGGTTAGCATGAGTGGCAAGAAGTCCTTGCAATGTGGGGTATTCCTTTAGTGCATCTTCCAGCTGCGCAGTTGGTAGCTGCAACACTCAAAATGTTTGTCAGTGTTCAAGAATCCTTACCTAACAACAACCATTAGCCCTCTTCCATTTCTCAAGTTGTCTTCTGACCTGTCAGCTGGCATATACCCATTAATAACTTTTCCCTCTTCCTTCTCCTTTATCCAATCTCCTGGTTATGAGAACCAGCTGTAAGAGCTATAAATTCCAAGTCATTATTAGCATCAGAATGTCATGCACATTCTCACCCTCTTAGTTGGTTCATATGACAATCTGTGCAGGAGAACAATACAGTTACTATTCATCTATCCACCTTTTAGTGAGTGTATTAATGTTTAACTGATTCTGCCTCACTGAAATCTGCACAAGTAAATCTGAAAACTAAATGTTTCACCCTTGCCACCAACTGCCCACCTAAGCTTACATCAGTAACCCTCCCTGTATCAAAAAAACTCAGTGCATAACATTGTAACAATTGCAGGGTCACCTCGATAATACATTGAAAACATGCCAATATATTAGAACCAGGATGCTCAAATGTCAATGCACCTGCAATAAGACATGGAAAGAGTGGGGAACTGTTTGGTGTGCACACTTCAGAAAACCCATCCACAGCTTTGGTAGTTTCCAAATCTGCACATGCACAAGCAGGTACAGAAACAGAAATGGCTTTCCATACATCAGAAACCATTGTAGTCAGCTAACTTCAAACAACAAAACCTGCACCAGGTCCAAGCAAAACACTTCTGAACTCTACTCCTACCCAGGTCCTGCCATAGACTCAGCATGCCCACCCTTCACAGGTAAGAACTTTCTGATAAGGACAGCTCCAAGAAAAACAAGCAGTGTCCAACCACTTATTGAAGCTACCAAACGAAATAGAGAGGATACAGTGCAACCTCATCCCATACCTGTTTGTTCACAAGACGGGAGAGAATCTCCATTACAAAGCTCACCTGCATCAAAAGAAGAGAAATCCTCTAAGATTCACCATTCCCTATATACTGAAATGGACCATACATAATATATTTCTTGCTGTGCCCAAAAACCCACATCTGGTCTGGCCACTCTTTGGAACAGGAACTTCCTTGAAAATTCTCTCATAAGGACCCAGTTCAAATTGTGATGCTTGTAACTACAGCAAACAAACCCTGTATAGAGCAATGAACACAGCTGCTGTAGATATTCTGGCCACATTTTTCTGCCATCAGGAAAAGGGAGAGAAAAAGACCAATGTAGGAAATGCGCCAACAGCTTGGATAACCGTTCGCATAAAGAGAAGAGGAAGAGGGGTCTGTTCTACCTGTGTGCCACATCAGATCACAAAAAACCCAGATCGTCACTCCAAATGTATCTTCATAAGTAGTGATTCCATTCTTATGATTTAAGCCAACCTAAATGGAACTGAGAGATGACCAATAAAAAGGTTAAATATTTCAGGTTCAACAACATAACAAAAACAGATCAGTGAGCATCAAAAAGCTTGATGAAGTTGCAGAGAAATCTCCACAACAACAATTAGGTAACACGACAATGAGTGCAGTCATAACCTCATGAGAGTCGCTCACAAAGTGACAGACCATCACCTTCATCATGAACAGCAGTGACAAGCTGCCATGACTACCCACTGAGTTCATCAGCTCCCAACAGTGGGTGTAGATAAGCATATAATAATCTTCCCAAAA
>Ga0116231_10005666_pt1 | contig 24448 bp, 9 predicted proteins | sample S1TSphgellanicum_2_FD_89695 | JGI IMG/M metagenome (GOLD analysis project Ga0116231, IMG submission 89695) | Host-associated microbial communities from peat moss isolated from Minnesota, USA - S1T2_Fd - Sphagnum magellanicum MG | ecosystem: Host-associated > Plants > Peat moss > Unclassified...
AAGGATGATAAAAAAAGAACCGGAGAGGAGAAGAAAAGTTGAGAAGAGATAAGAATACGTTGTGGTCTGCGCGCCTCTATATAGCTGTGCTGCAAGCTGGTGGGTTCAGCAACGGATCTATAGCGCTGATCGCGAGAGGGAGAAACGGAAAGAGTATAAGACATCAGAAGAGATAAGAACACTATGTGATGTGACATGCGCTGCTGATCACATTGGAGAAGCTGAGAGGAGAAAAAGACGTGAGAAGAGAAAGGAAGAACATAACGTGATGGGCACGCCTATGTATATGGTTTTTCTGCAAGCTCGAGAGTGACGACAAAAAGGTTACTGACGCCAGTGGACAATGAACACAGTGAGGGAGTTTTAGAAAAGTCGAAAATTAACTGCCTGCCACCTTTTTTTCTTTCCCATAATTTTGAGATGTAGCCATATTGACAATCATCCACAAGAAGGTTTAGCCAGATTTGGCTATAAGTCAATTATGAAAGTAGAAATCCTTTTATCTGTTGGCTACCTGCTGGAACCTGTTTTAGAAATCTGGCAATTTCTATTTCTTCAAAATGTGGCGAATTGTGGCTTTTTTTTTAAACGAAAATCCTCCATATGTGTCAATATTGTATCATTCAGGTCCAAAAAATTGCTACCTACTAGTGACAAAGGGCCAATTTACCAATAAGCTGGACTACTATCCACCGCTCCCTTGTTCGTTCTCTAGATCTATGGATTTCAAGAGTTCCAAAACTTGGCAGCCTGACATAATAAGAATTGATTCTCCTTCCGAACATACAAACTAACTTGGCAGGTTTTCATCAACTTGGATAAAATGCATGTACATCATAACCAGTGTTGGGAGGTTCTTTACTTTTATGAATAACCCCCTGTTCCATAAGTTTGGCAGGGTTTCATCACATCCTGTTCCAGTTCTAAAATGTAAAGTTAGAACTGTTTTGATTCTGGTTGCAGTTTTGGTTGCACACATAAATCGAGAAGCTGATTCTGGGTCCATCTGTTTTTGTTTTGTTCTGGTTCTAGTCCTTGACTACACTGCAGTCAGCAGTTAATTGCTTTAACTACTGGTTAAACCCCATTCTAGTTTTTTCTTTTTTAAGTGAACGTTTTCAAAAGTCTTGGTTAACTTTCCAGTTTTAAACATATGTAAATTGAACTGGGAATCTGTTTCTGGGTCCAGTTTTTCATAAATAAAAATTTGGATTCCAGTTTTGGAATCGGTTGCAAAAATCTTACCCAGTTTTGATTTGGCTTTTAAGACCCAAGGGTGGCACAACACAAAAAACAAATAAAAGAATAGAACCATTCCAGGGGAGACAAAAAGGGGGAGGCCAAAGAAAAGCCAAAAGACGCTGAGCCCGAAGGGGTCAAAGGAGAAAGCTAGTCTCTCTCATGGTAGGAAACTATCTCACCCATAGCCCCTCTTATGTCACCAACATGCAAATCATGAGATCTAATAGTAGTGAGAGGTCTAGAACAAACATCACCTACGAACGTAATCTTCTTTTCTATAGCAAAGGCTAAAGCACACTAGAGAGCAATATTAACATGTTGATTGAAAAATTGAATGCAAAAAGATAAGGATAAATGATCTCTCGATCGTCTATCATGGAAAAGACAAGCACACTCCTTAATGAAACAATTCATATCACACTCGAGTGCACCGTGCACTTCCATGGCCATTGGAATAAAATGGTGCCCCTCCTGAAGCCCTTTATATTAACAAATCTTAACAATGGCACTAAATTTTGCAATTGCACGTGCTAGTCGACTAATGACATTCAAAGCCATCGTCTCTTGCGTCATGTCAATAACCACCACATCAGCAATGAAAACCTAGTCCTCTCAAGTCATATAGAAATCAACTTGTAATGAAACTTTTAACGTAAAGGCATACCATCGTTCTCTTCATACAACATACCCATTCTTTTGAGTGAGGGCATACATGACATTTCGGATGGCATCATGTTTGGCTATTTGTTAACCTCCTAACGGGCAATGAGCTAAATGCATGTTAGATGTGTCCAACCCATGTCCACACTCACACGTGAAAAGATTAAATGTCAAAAGCTGAATCAAACCAAGGTGAAAATGCAACGTTAAGGCGAAAGTAGATTGTGCGATGAGAAATAAATGGATAGATGGCCTAGCAATCAACCATAGCCTTGCTCCCTTGCCTAAACAAGAACAAATGTGAGCTCTAGATGCTAAGGAAATGGAGTCATCCTCCAAGATAAACCTAAAGGATGTGTCATGGTGGTTGTCCATCAAAAAAACTTGTAGACCTCGGGTGTCAATAACAACTAGACTTTCAAAAGAAGGGTGCATATCTTTAACTGCAAAAGTTAGGCCATTTAATGTTACACATAAGGATGATTGAAGCAAGTGTGGGCCCCCCTTCAACTTGAGAAACATACTTTTCCAAAACAAACCTATTGAAAATACGAAACCTAAAGCACAAATACGAAGTCACCAGAACCCAACTCTCTAAAAAAATAAATGGGGCACAATCCTCCATAGAGAAAAGGCCTATACCACTAAAAGATATTAATAGTCGAATTTGATGCCTCGCTAAGGGGCCCTGAAAAGACTCTCACAATCCTAGACCCATAATGTCCCCACATACGTACATAATTCTCCTATCAAAACCTACCAAAAAAGGCAAGAAGGAAGAAGGAGGTATTGTCTATGTGAGATAAGAAGGTCGATGAACTACACATGAAGATAAAATGCCCAAAACAACCTAGGAGTCTCCCAAGAAAGGAAGATCATTAATATGCATCACGTCCTAAGATAAAACATTATCCAAAAAATGTGGGGCAAAATCTTGAGAACCCACTAGCACACTTAAAATGCGAAAACCATCTATGACCAAAATGTAGTTGTGAAGAATTTTTATGCCTAGAGAAATTCATAAAGGATTTCGAAACTTGCATTTTAACACCTTGACTTTAAGCCCAACTTGGGTTAATTAGGTCGAAAAATGGTCAAAAGCGGAGGAAAGCTCACTCATAGGCCCCACAATGTGGATATCGTCCGCTAAGGCTAGAAAGACATAGTTAGGGGCCTATGTAATGGTCTTTAGAAAAGTTTGATATTGGACCAAAAAAATAAAGGACTTCCTAAAAGGTCACCCTACCTCATGCCTAAAAATGACTTAATAATGGTGACCCCCTTGCACATGCCACCCATGCTGGTAGTAAAGAGAAGAATGTGCACCATAAAACAACTTGGTAAAGGGGACAATGTTCACCAAAGCCCCCCCAAGCATCACACAACTCTTTAAAAATAGTAGCTCGAAAAATGTTATTAAAAGCATTTTCAATGTCAACCTACATCATAGCCTAATCAAGGTGCAAGTCAAAGAAGGATTAAACACTAAAAGGAATGGCTTCACAACTTTTAAAGGTCGAAACTCCAAACTTGATGGGGGGATAGGTGTTCCTTAAATGGCCCCCAAAGTTGTAGGACAATGGAGCAACTAATAAATCAAAAAACACCTCACTTACGATAATAGGACGAAAACTACTAATGTTTTTTACCATTGCCAACGATCTTCTAACCCTTAACACTAGGGCCACCGACCTAAGGATAACCCCACAAGCAATAGTAGTAGGAGCTTGGAATAATTTCGAAAACCTTAAGGATGGGTCCTCTGGTATAAGGCATCCTGAGAGATGCTCATATGTCATCCTAGATAACCCACTTGAAGACAAATGGGGAGTAGTGGTTAAAGCTTGGGTAAATAGAATCTTATCCAAGACAAAAGTGTGTTTAGGTTAATAATAAAAAATAGGAGGAAAAACAAGGTCTGAAGGAGGGGGGTGCAACTAATGCAAGGTAGCAACAATGTCTTCTGAAGGAATAGTTAGCGTCATGGGTTGGAAAGTTTGAACTACATGACTATATTCACTGACTTTCTTAAATATAAACATTAACAAAAACAAGTGGTCAAAAAGTCTTCCCATGAGTGATGAGAACAGGGTGACAAAAAACACGTGAAAACTTTTCTTAAAGAGAAGACCAGTCACCTACCATAAACCTCCTGAGGCGAGCAGAAACCTCTCATTGACTTGAACGACCTTCTCAAGTATAGATCAAACACCAATAAGGCACCAAAAAGAAAAGGAACCATGTTAATTCATCCATTAAGTCTTGAGCAATTCAATAAAGGGGTAAGCGAAAAACTTGCCTAACATCCATCAAATTTTGAACCCAAGACCTCATGGCAACATGCCAAGGTCTTAACCACCAAACCACATCAAGATTTTATTAATAAAGAAGAAAAAATTTTAACTTTATTATGTTTGGCATGAAATAGTTTTAAAAATTCAAACATTAACATTTTTTTTCAAAAAAAACTTTATTCAAATGCTAAAAATGAAAACATGATTTTAAAGTTTATTCAATAATTTATTCAAAAAATATTAAAATTTTTTAAAAAATAATTAAAACAATTTTTAAAAATTTAAAATAACACGTAAAAAAAAATTTACAAATTTTTTTTTGTTCAAATTAACATACAATCTTTGTAAATTCAATGTGAACTCAAAAATGCATTCATTAAGTCTTTAATAGTGTTATTTTCATTACATAAAATATGTTCATTTTTTGAAGAATTACAAGTTTTTATTTTCCTTGATATGATTAAGTTGCAATCATGTTGTTAAAAGGGTAATCGTGGGTGAATGCAAGGTATTTTGGAATCACAATAGTAATTTTTAAAGGGTGTTTTGTGTTTAAATGCTTATGGTGAATATTTTAATTTTAAACACATTAAATGATGACTCATTCTAAACTAATGACTTGATTATGAAGACATTTGCTTTGAAAATAATGCATTCATTATCAATAATGGACTTTTGAAATTAAAAATATGGATTGACTATTTGATTAGATTATAAAAAAATTCAAGAACTCATATTGCATTCCATTCCAAATTGTTTATAATGACAAACATGATTTGAATAATGAAATCATAAAGTTAAATGTGAAAGCATTTTTTTTGAAACCTTAACCAAATGGTAGTTATGAACTTTTGAAATGTCACAATTGGACCTTGTTTCCAAATGTCGCAACCCTACTTTAGCCAAGTGTGGGGGTGAAGCTCAACACTTGGAAAAGTTGGAGATTTGGAGTCCTCCGGGACTCCCGAATGTTTAGAGCTCAATAGCAAGGCCCAAAACACCTCGCATTGAGGTGTTCTTGGTGTCATTGGAAAGGTCTTGAAATTCAAATATCGAAAATGACCTCGCATTGACCATTCGGACATCTGTAGCCCAAGTTATGGGCAAAAGAAGGGCCGGGAGTCAAACTGGCAGTTTGACTCCCGACCACTAAAATTCGGGAATCGACCTCTTCTCGACGTCCGAATTGAGAGTGTGACACAGCGTTGGAAAGATCTCGACGAGGGTTACAACTTTGGTTCAAACCTCGTTGCGATCGGACTCCACAATCGGGAGTTATGGCCGTTGAAAGTTCCAGGAGTCTAGTCGGGACAGTTTCGGGACTCCATTTCGAGAGTCCCAACAAAATGTGCCATTTGGATGTACCCTCGGCGGCAAGCTGCAGAGAATACTATGGGGAGTAAGGTGGTGGCTTACTCCCAAGTCCAGGCCGTGGTGAGTCTTGTGTGTCCAAGTGCCTGTGACAAGTCCTAACACCCAAGGGTGTCCCGAATGCTAAACTAACCTCTTGTGGTTGGTTTTTGGATGCAGATTCACACAAGTTAAACTAGTCCCTCTTCCTAGTATAAATCCCTGGGCTCCCAACTCGACCTTTTACCCTTTTTTAGAATTGAAAGCCGGGAGTGCGCCGTTAAGTCACAATTTCCGCAACTTGACTTTGTGAAACCCTCAAGTGGGTTTCGACCCGTGACTTAGGAGCGCGTCACCAAAAGTTCTATTGAAATGAATTTTTTTTTTCATTTATCAAATTTTGTGTGTCCAATGGGTACATGATTGAATTATCTAAATGGGCTTTTATTCTTAAAGATTTCATGGGTTTTTCTTTTAGGATTTTCAAAGTAATTTCACCATACCAATTAATAGCAACATTTTTCAAAATGGGTTTTGACCTAGTTTTTAGAGGTTTCTTAAGTGACAAAAAATTTAATACCATAGTACTTGGCGGCTTTGATAATTCTTTACCAAATAATTAATTTAATAAAAAAAATTTAATTCTTTTTAATTTTGAAATTTTCAACATAAGTGTAATATATGTAATGAAATTTGTTAGTACTTTTAAAATATTTCAATGTGTTACTGGTCAAATGGATGTAAAGTAATTGATTTGGTCAAGCAAGTCCTTAATTCAAAACTGGCTAGTAGCTTCAATGTGTTTTTGAAATTTTCAGTAAAAAGGGTTTAAATTTTTTTTTTTTTTTGGCAAAATTGAAAATAATTTAATTTATGCCAAAGTCACCCAAGTACTATGCTAGTCAAATATTACAGTAATGAAATCTTAAAATTTAAAACCATATCCATATGGATCATTATAAAAATTTGCTTGTGACTCTTATGAGTTAACTATCTACCTGAAATGAACCACTACATAGTGCATACACCTTCATTCATAAAATAAATTAGCCACATTTGGTTATAAGTTGTGAAGTTGAAATTTTGTTTAAATCCTTCAATATTATGGCTATTTACTATAATTTATTGCAACATTTTGATGATACATAATTTAAATTTAACAAAATGTGATTTTTTTCTTTCAAAAAAATCCTTTGTTGATGTTGTTGCCCCTTCAAGTTGGCAAAATTTGGCACAAGAAGAAAAATTAATTAAATAGTCATTATAGCCATTCAATTTTCAAGACCATATTTGTTTAACAACATGAATCATACATTAATATAAATGATTAATTACACAACTTTGAAAGAAAATCGCAACATATTTAATTGAAAAAATCCAACTATTTAATCTGTTGAAAATTTGGCATTAAATAGTTGGATTAATCACCCCCCCTTCCCCCCACCCCCCCTAAACCAACATGTTTTTTTTCAATTTTGAATTTTTCTAACTCGGCAATTCTTGTTGGAAAAATAATGAAAAAAACAACAATGCAAATCCAAGGGAAAAGTAAACAACAAAAAATTGCCAAACACTTAATATCATATAAATTTGAAAAAAAAAGGTTACTCCTAATGAATATATTAAAAGAAAAATTCTAATAATTCAGACTTTAAACACATTAAGCTCAATGTTTGAGATCATTATAATCCTTATCCAATTTTTTGAAAATTTTTAGATAAATATTAATGATGTAACCAAATGTTCTTTTCTTGGTGAATTTTCATCATTTTATGAACATAAAAATGGACCATCAACATCAACAAAAGATTTTTAAATTTTTTCAAAAAAAATTAGATTTCAATTTTTTAAAATGATATAAATTTACAATAATTTCTAAAACTTTTAGTCAACATATAAAAATATTCTAACAAATTTGTACCTCCATATGTGGTCTATGGTCAAAACGTAGTTAAATCTTCTTGTGGATATGTGGTCTATAGTCAAAACTTAATTATATTTTTTTGTGGATGATTTTGAAAAATAACACAAAATTGAAAAAAAAAAAAGATAAAAAAATTCATTGATCACCATTTATAATTCATTCATTTATTTGATTTTTCAGAATAAATTTTTTTAATTCATCTTTAACTATTTAAACATCAACTTGTGACAAAACAAGCCTAAAAATTTGATAAATCATGTCTAAAATTTAAAAAATAAGTAGAAAGAATTGATGAATTATAATAATAATATTTTAAAAAATAAGAAGCTTAATCAAATTTTTAAACATTGATTATTTTTTTCATACACTAAGAGAAAAATTGGGGAAAAAATTATGGTTTTTTTTGGAGTTTTTTGGTGTGGCATCATGAACATTTATACTAAAAAAACACTTTTCCATGATGCCTCAAACAAATTGGGGAAAAAAATACATTCTAATTTACATAAATGTATAAGAATTTAATATATTAAAAATTATAATTTAGAGGTCTACATGCATCCTAAACTTTGCATGTATGAACATTTTGACCTAAAAATTAACCCATTCAATTAAAGTGAACAATTCAACTTATGTGCAAATGTTAATGGTTCAAAATATGTGAAATAATTCACTAACCTATTAAATATAAATGTGAAGCATTAGTTGTTATGTGTGTTCCAATATATACTAATAAATTCACTAAACCATTCAAATATAATTGCAAAACATTCAATTGCATGTGTTTAAATATATTACAATAAGTGCAAGGTGTAATTTGTGAGTAATGATTTAAACATATTAAAAGTGAATGCTTCAACTCATGTACACATGTTGATAATTGAAGAAATGTCAAAAAAATCATGAATTTGTTCCAATATAAATGTGGGGTCTTAAATACTAACATAAGTTTTAATAATTATGATAAGTGTCAAATGCAATTCATGAATAATGGTTTCAACATGTTAAAAGATGATGGATCAAATCATGTACCATGATGATAGTTGAAAAAATGTTTAAAAAATCACTAATGTGAGTTTTTTAAAAACACCACCATGAAGAGAGGTTGTATTGAGTTCAACATCAAGAATGTCAAAAAAGCTATGAGATTGCAATTACATTTTAGCACAAACGAGGTCAAGAGAAAACACAAGATGTCTAGATTTGTGTAGTTTATAAAATAGGGGAAAACTTGTAAGGTAAGCATGGAGGAATCATGTGATATAAAAGCACAACATCATGGCATTCTTAGAATCATGCAACCTCCATATATGGATCTTTCCTTTTCGAGCAAGACCTTTTATTTTGAACGTGAATGCAAAGAAAGTGAGGTGGTTGTGTTGAAGGACAAGTTGCTAGGCTATTTGTGAATGTGGAGCATTTGGAGAGGCAAATCAAACTTTTTCAATTGTTCTAGAAGGAAGGTATGTTCATTTCCTTCATAGCTTTTAGGAACAAAACATTGGAATATTTTCATGTGTTCAGATGGAAACTTGATTGTCAAAAGAAGGGGAAATGGCTACACTCTAAAGAGGCTAATGATCTAACCAATCAGCAACAAGGCATGAACTTCTGTAATGGGAAAATCAAGGTGGGGCCCAAGGTTTTGAAATTGATGAAAAGTTTGAAATAAATTTCATACAACATTAGTGAAAGGTTTGCCCACTCATCTTGGCCTCTCCATGTTGCACTTGCCTTAGAGGCTCATTGTGCAAATGTGTATGGTGGGAACCTTCAAGCTATAGTTCAGTTGTTCAAAATTGCTTTGAAAAAAAATCTTTAAAAAAATGATTCAAAATTTGTAGGCTAGTAAATTAAAAGGAAATTTTTTGTAGACATTTGCAACATCAAAGCTAAAATTCAAAACGATTTGACTTTTTGTGATGTAATGAAATTAGTTTAGGTCTTAGGAGATGTAAAGTAAGTAAGCAAATATTTAGGTTCCCTTTTTTCTCTCCAATGTAAATCTTTATTTTGTCCTCGAGGTCTTACTTTCTACAACTATCTCCTTTTTAGATTTCTTTTGAAAGGATTTTAACAATAGTTGGACTCAACAATGGATGTTTGTTTAGCTCTAGTTTCTTTGTTATTCTCAATTGCTTTATGATTCTTGAATGTGTTTACACTACCAAATAGTAAGATTTGGATTCATTAAATAAATTAGATAGTGTGCTTGACCAAGACAAGGGCAATGGATTCCAAGTTTGTTATAGACTAGGTTTAAAGAAGAATAATAATGTTGTTTGAGGATCTTACTTGGTAATTATGTAGTTCAAAACATGATGCTTTCACACCACTTTCACTACTAGAAATCTTGTAATATGTAAGCATTCAATTTGCAATTACATATAACTATTGTCATTTGCAACTCAATTTTATCATTTTTATAATTAATCACCCTCTTTAAATGTTTACAACTATTTTTGTAACTATACTGCAACTATAAAATTGTGCATCCTTGTATATTGACTAACTTTTTGGATTTTTCATCCAAGAATAAGCTCGTATGTTCATTTAGTTGTAAAATTAGTTGCAACTTGAGAAATTATTATAATGTGTTTATACATTTAATGTACACTAGGGTTTTGTGGACTACATTAAGAATATATTATTTAGCTTTTATTCAAGGTATATTCAACAATTATTAAACATATTAAACATATTGCATTTAAATTATTTTCAAGGTATATTAAACATATATTTCCTCATATTATGGGCATATTAGATTGAAAAAATTTCATTTCAATTGTATGGTTCATTTAAGAATATACCATTTGTATTAAGGTATGATTAAATTATAGTAGCAACATTATAGGGTCAAAGCAAGATAAAGTATACAAAAAAAATAGATGTCTCCATTTAAACCATGTGTCACACATATAATTACAAAACAATAGCATCAATTATGTGAAAATATATATCAAGTAACATTCATTTGTTGTATTAAGTTTATAAGAATATAGTTCCCAAACCATAAAAAGTAAATGAAAAGTAGATTTGAGACTAATTAGTTTATATGTGTTCAAAGCTATTTTTTCAATAAAAATTTTAATCAAATAAATATGTATTGATTTATGATATGAAAGTCATCATCTATTTTAATAAACCATTAAATGTTTTTCTCTTGTATTTTTATTAAACCCTACTTAACACCTACTTGAAACAAAAAGCCCATACTAAAAAATAAACAGTAAAAATTGCTTGTATTTTTAAAAACTTGCTTGAAACCTACTTTTACAAGTTGGAATTTGAAAATTAATGCACATTAGTGTAAAATATTATTTTTTATCATTCCAGCAAAAACATTAAATGTTTCATAAATGTTTAGTGGTTTTAATTGTTATTTCAAAACTACTTGTTGCAGTTTTGACAAGATAAAAAAGTTGTTCACTTTATCTTGCTTACACCTCATATTAATATTACATAACTATTGCATTAAATGAACATTAATTATTGATAAGTTATTATTATCAAATAATTGATTAATTCATATAAACCATGAAATAAATAATCTATTTAATTAGGTATATTTTAACTAATACCAATTAATTAAGTAATCAATAATTATTTTTTAGTTACTTCAAAACTTTTAGTTGATTAATTAAATATTAGATCATGAATTTATACAATAATTAATCATTATTCATGAATTATTCATATTACTTGATTGAATACTTAGGAAAAATATACAATAATAGTTAATTACTTTTAAATGTTAAATTTATATTGATAAGTCAATAAGTATATAAATAAAATAAAATTTGTATCAATGAATGAGTTTCAATTTTAACTATTGATTAATATTTAATACTAAGTTACTATGAAATAACTAATTAATCACATAAATTAGTTTTTTTAAATTGCAACTAAATTTGTGACTAAAGTGCAACTAAAAGATATAACTCATATGTCTTGTTCTTTAATGTCATCTTACAAAATATATAAAGAGTGTGCCTTCTTTCTTGATTTGACATTAAAAATCATGTGCCATTTGGAATGAGCCCAAAAAAACTTATCCCTAAAGGAAAAATTTAAAATAAAATAAAAGTATAAATAACATGGTTACTTTTTAAATCATCTACCTTTTCTACTTACTTACTTACCTTTCTACTTAATTAGGTGGGTGGGTAAATAAATAAGTAGCCTAGGTAGATATCATGTATATTAAGACGGTAAATATTTTTTACACACTTAGTTTTACGTACCCAATTATGTAAGTAAATTAAATTATTTTTTTTTTCCCCCAAATTTAATCAATATGCCACAAATCAAATGTTGAAATTGGACCATGTTGACTTTTCCTCAATATATATTATATAAAATCATTTTTTTAAATCCAAGTTTTGTCACATGGCAAAATTTAAATAAATAATGTGTTGAAATTTATGGCCATCAATAATGGATGGCCTAGATTAATATTTCAATAACTAAAAAAATTGCCTAAAAAATAATTATGTTGACAAATGGCAATTAGTGATAAGGTTATTTACTAGTTGCAAAAAAATGGTTATAAGTAGTTGCAAATGTTATACACTAATCAAAAGATGGGAATGTATACATTGACCATATACTTCATCCATGGGAAATGTGCCGCCATTATGTAGAGTCATCATTTATAACTAAAGGTTCAATGTAGCTTCATTTATGCAAATAAAGGATATTTTAGTTGCAAAATTGATTACATTTGTTTTTTAATTACAAATTGTAATGAAAAATTGACATTTTTTTATTAGTGTCTGTGCCATTCCATTTTTTAAAAGAATGTACTATCAAGGTTGCTATGTTGGAGTCTAATCATTCAATTTGATTATTGAGTTTTGTGTTTGTTTTCCATTTCTTGCTTCTACATTTTGTCATCACCATAGGAATGCAAAAATTTTGGGAGGATATCAAAGTCATACTAGGCCTTGAGGTGGTTCTTGAAGTCTTGTGAAAGTTGAGAATCAACTCTAAAAGGTGAATATAAGAATCTTTATTGGCCACAAATTGGACATGATGCCTTATTCCTATCACCTATTCTTGACCAATTGTTAGCCATTTTACCACCCACTAAATTTTGGGTATAACATATTACCAATCCTTTTGGTGGATAGAGTGATTCACACAATGAAGTATATTATCAAACCCTCTTACTATTATGTTTTGTGGTTTGTATAGTCCAAATGGTGGAGAATGTGGGGGTTTACAAGATTTATTTTTCTTTAGGGTTTTGGAGGGTTGGGGGTGTTAGTACAAGGTTGTAAACTATAGAGTTTTTTTCCTTTTTTGGGCAGGGGAAGGAGTGGGGGTTTACATGCTTTATTTTTCTAGGGGGTTTGGAAGGTGAAGGGTGCATAAAACTTTGTTTATTTTTTTTTGTTTATTTTTGAAGGTTGAAAGATAGGTGGGGGTTTATGCATTATCATTTTTTTTGGGGGTTCCGCAACTACATTTTTGTTAGGAATTTGTTTTTGCAACTAAAGTTACAACCATCCATATAAAGGTGTGTTTTTTTTTCTTTAATGATTTTTTTTTAATAGCCAAATTGGCAACCGTCCATATGAACCAATGGTTATTTCATTTGGTCCAAATCTCATTAATTTGTTCAATTAAACTATAACCACCAAATTAGATTGCAAAAGAAACATTGCCACAAATAATCCCCAAAAGGAAATACAAAAATATGCAAGGCAAGTATCTTACAAAACTAGATCCTAAACTTCAAATGCATATGCAATAATTGACAACCATTCTATGATTAAATGACAAATCCAAGTTTAAATTTTACAAAAACTCAAACTCAATTTGGTTGCATAGTCAACTTTGTGATTATTTTTTCCCATTTGTATCTATTACTTTGGAATTGTTTTCGTTGTGCAAATCCTCCCATCACTTTAATTTGCAAGTGATTCAAATTTGCACCACTTTCAAGGGTCTTAAGTCCACTAATCTCTAAAATACAAAAAATTACATTACACTACAAGCTTCTTGTGATATGACTCAAAAATATATAATCATTGTTGAAGGTAAATTTTACCAAAACTGGTATTTTATCAAAATCAATTTTTCCCTAATTTACTCTACTGAAAACCTTTTTATTAAAATTGAATCGTACTACTGGTTTACACTATGTATATTTAGGACCGATTTTTTTGGGATTAGGCTAACTACCTATTCCACCATTTTTGACTTCTTTCTTAGAGGTACTTAATGTTTTATCCCTTTGCGAACTATATAGGAGAATATTTTCTGAAGTAAAATTTTTTTTTTCCTTGGCATATTTTTGTATGTAAAGTTCCATGTGTAATTATTTTCCTTTGTATGTTTGAAGTATTCTGACTTTTTGTATGTGAATATTTTTTTTTACATGTTTGCTTCAGGTTTATTTATGTAGAAAATTTATGAAGCTACCTTATTGAGATGGATAATCCCTTTTGTATTAAAGTGTTTTACTTACCTAAGGAGAGTAATAAAATTTAATCTTTTACTCCCTTATTCTATTTCTTTCAAAACCCGGTAGGTCATCGAGTGGCCTTAATAATCATCTACAAGGAGTCAATTGTAGGGTCCATATTCTCGAGGCTTCAAAATTGCCCATAACTCTTTCAAAAAGACATCCATAAGTCAAAGCTTGTTGTTATAGTATTGCATTTTATTAGTTTTGGTAGAACGTACTCTTGTTTCATTTTCTCCATCAAGTTAGGCAACACCTCTTGAAAAAAATGTTTTCTTAAAGGAGAGACCACTTGAGGACATAAATGCAAGGTCTGATTTTACTTAACATAAGATGTGAATGTTGGCAAAAACAAAAATAAACCCTAACATTTTATGTACTAGGTAAGTAGATAAATGGGTGAGGTGTATGTAGGTAGATGCAAAGTTAAGTAGATGGAAAGCTTGGGCAGATGGAGAGATTTTTTTAATGTGTAGCCTTGACGTAGGTGAGGTAACCTTAAACCCTAAAAAAAAAATTGACCCAACCTCCATGCATGCACAAGATCCAATAATTTGGATGACTTTGAATTCATCCAAACGGAACTAATATACTCATGGAGGTTAGGTCACTCAAGTCCACACAACAATTAAAAGCCATTTGTAATTGAGCAATTATATATTCGAATCAATTATTGATTCAAGACTTAGAGGTTCTCGAGTTCTTAGGGAAAACTTGGGTTGCAACTAAAGCAGCTTGGTTGTGCCCTCGAAAAGATGACTTTCACATTTGGAAATTGGCAATATAGTGCATAAGGAACATGGAAGAGACCCATAATTGACACAAACAATACCTACTATTTTCCTATTTTTCTATTATAAACAAAAACAACAAAAAGAAAAAGATGGCCATGGTGGGCTTTCAAAAGGTTCAATCTCTATATAAAACCATGTACAATGATGCCTTGACATTCAAATTTTCATCTAGTACTTATGCATATGTCCATCAAGTTTTGCATCTACTTACCTACCTACCTTTGCAAATTTTTATATGTTTTATCCATATGCTTTCTAGAAACTACATTAGCAAGTGATTTTTAATAATCAAAAGGCCTAAGTCTTTCAAAACAAGTTTTTTTCTACACACCATCCTTTTTGAAAGGATTTTTAGCAGCAAATTTGAAGTTTTTATGCTAGATAAATTAGGTCTTTTCTTTGATGGTTGCATTTAAATAGTTTCTTTCAATGGACTATTGACCCTTTCCCCAAATGTTTTTTCATTAATTGCATGGTTTTCATTCACATGTTTATTGAAAACAATATTCTTTTTTTTTGTAATATAAAATTAAGCCTTTTCTTGCTGGAGTTTTGGGATTATATGTATTGACATGAAAATTATAACAAATGATATAATGCATCATTTGAAAATTGTTACAATCAACTTTTCTATTATTGTTAACACAAAAAGAAACCCAACAAAATGCATTTCTACCATGAGGTCTACATTCAATTTTTTTAAACATGCATTTTTAAAGGTTCTTTTCATTTTTCCTTCTTCATTTTTAGTAACTTTGTTGTTTTTTATTTTTAAATTAGGATAATTTTCAAACAATTTTTCCTTAGGAACATCATTGTGAAAATTTTCACATGTTTTATTTTCAATTAAAATTTTATTTTATTTTTCATTCAACTGCTCCCATTTTCAACAATATTTTAAGAAAATCACTCAATAAGAATGGAAAAACCAAAACAAGAGATTGTTCTTTCAAAATGTGGTTTAAATTTTTAATGTGCCAATTGGTTTAATTGTCTAAAGCCTAAAATAAAATTCAAGATATTTACCAACATTTATAAGGTCAAAATAATTCACTTAACACTCTTCTTTTCATGTAAAAAAATGGGTATGCAAAAGAAAATACAAAAGAAAAAATATGAATTTTACAAAAATAACAAACATATTTCTTAATGTTAGAATGTTGCAAAGTTTAATAACAAAAAATTAATAAAAATGGAACATAAAAAAATGTTTCGCTAAAATAAATGGAAGGATAAACATTAACATCCAACAAAAATAAAATAAAATACAAAAATAGTGTGAAAGTCATACTTGAAAAAACAACTCAATGGTGGATCTAAGTTGTTCGTTCCAAAACGTACATAGACTAGGTGGGGGGAAATTCCAAATTGACAAGCAACAACAAAAGGAATTGAATGATAATAAGAGGAGCTGAGCAATAACAAGAGGAGTTGAATATCAATGCAAGAGGAACCAAATAGCACACAATGTGGGAGCTAAGGTAGAAAGGTAGTTGAACTTGGAGGAGCTTATCAACAACAAATGAAGCCAAACAACAACAAGAGGAATTGAATAACACACTAAAAAAAGCCAAACAACAATAAAAGGAACCAAACAACACAACAAATGAAACCAAACAACAACAAGAGGAATTGAACAACACAATAAGAAAAGCCAAACAACAATAAAAGGAATGGAACAACACAATAAATGAAGCCAAACAACAACAAGAGGAACTTAACAACATAACAAGAGGAACTAAAAACATAATAAAAGAAGCCAAACATGTTAAACAAAAGAAAACAAAGCTTAAACTTTAGAACATCATAAAGCTCTAACCTCTAATACACAAAACAAATTGATTAGTGAAGCCCAAACCTTTTGTTTTGTTTTTGAAAAGTAAAGAAAAAGCTTCAACTCTCAATGGTTGTCAAGGCACCATTTGAAACTTAAAACCCTTTATATCCATATATGGAAACCTATGATACCTAGTTAAAAGTTATACCATGTTTTATTTAAATACCTTATCAAGGTACCCTTCTTCTCAAGTTGACACTAATTAACATGCAAATGTTTGTTCATGAAAAATTATTGAATTTCATAAACACTCCCTATTACAAATCATGGTTTTTCAAAAGGTTAAATTTGACTAAAATGTCCACATTGACCAAAAGGATATTTGTTTTGACTAAAGGCATGGGGAATGAAAGACATGTGGTTTTTTTTATTGGTTATTTTGACTAAAGTGACCATTTTGACTAAATGTTAAATCATATATCTAGTAAAAAAGGTCAATTTTTAAAAATGGTCCACCAAAATGCCCATGGCTTAATCAAATCAACCATATTAAATGGCTATGTTTAGTCAAATTGGCCATATTAATTTGGTTAATTACCTAGCCTACTTGTCATGTTTATTTAGTTACCTACCTACCTATTTACCTAACATATACCTATGTGAGTCATGGATTATAATATCACAAATTGTTAAGCTTTAGTTCCATAGTTTTCCTTAGTATTAATGATTTGAATCCTGATAAACCTCCAAGTAATAATTATCAAAAGTTGAATTAGCCTTTGGATATTTCAGCGTAGAAGATTTTTTTATTTAAATTGATGCAAAGTTTAGTTAATTTTAGGACCTAGTAAACCTTTTTAAGTGCAATATCCTTTTATGTTGTAGAGAAGGGAAAAGGAATGAAGAATTAGATGTGATTTATTGATATCTTGGGAACACAAGCCCATAATTAACAATAACATTTTGCCATGACAATATTAAGTTAGTTTGTAGAATAATCTTCAGGCACGAATGATGTACTTGAAAGATTTCTAATATGCAATCCTAATACATTTGTATTTAGTCTTCACTTCTATCAGATTCTTAAATAGAATCAAAATCAAACTTAGGTATTAACATTTCCACTTGCTCAAGTGAATTATAACTTAGTAAATAATGTTAAGGGGGTAGATCACAATTGTAAAAATTCTAGAATGCGACAAATGGTGCAAGTTAGGTATTCGGCTTCATGCTCCATGGAAAGGGGGTTAATTGGGCCTCGCAGCCAACGATAATGGCCATCATCGGGAACCTAAATTTGATAATGAAGACGAACATTATCGTCTTCACATTGACACTCTTCAAACCTTTTTAGTGCGGCTCCACAAGCAGGAACAAATTCTAAATAAATTGCTAAGGCATGTGGATTAGAAGACAATTGACGATCCCATGCCAAACGATCGACTCAAGTGCACACCACTTTTCAGGATGGTTTTTCTTCGCGCGATCGTTGAGAAGCATTCACGTTAAGCGGTGCTTCTTCAAGCTCTTCATTTTCTTCCAGTGAAACTAGAGGATTCGAGGGCGTAGCGACATCATCCACCATGACTAAATTCTCACCTGCATCAACAAAAACCAAGAGGGTAGCAGAAATAATGGGGTACTTGCATTCAGAAAGGGTCGAGGTTTTTTTATTTAACAAATTAGGGTAGGCGTAAGGTGTGGGAGTGACGACGGAACCTTATGAAAACTCGAACATCTTAGATTTAATGGATTCATTGAACCCTAATTTTGATGTTGGATCTATAAGTATGTGGGGTTTTTTGGTGATGCAAATTTTAATTCTAATTTACTATGTACTACATAGTTAATTAATGCATGGAAGAAAAAATAAGTAGGGGATATCAAAAGAGTAAATGGTACGCGGGGATGCTACTTCAACCATTGAATTGATTTAATCAAGTAAAGATTCAAGGATGTCATTTGTTAATATCGATAAATTGTCTTAGTAGTTAGTTAATTGAAATAATTAGGATGAAGAAGTAGGATGTGAAGGTCAACGGACAGAAAGGATAAGGATCAAGCTCAAAAACCTTATTAAGATATCCAAGATAAGGGGAAGGATGAGTCCTCCAATCCCATTAGTCATGAGGATTGTCATCCTATTTGATTAGAGGATGGAATATACCTTTGTGTCTCATTGGGCCCAATAATTCTCATCCTAAAATCAATTGGAGGGCAAATCATTCTCAATTGTCATTGGCTCTTGAAGGATGAGGAAGCCATTGATTGGAGGGAAGGATTTCGAAGCTTCCATTGGACAAGGGGAACAAGCTCAAGGAAAGGTCATGGAGGCTTACCAAGGGAGAGGAGTATCTTGTGTTGGGGGAAGGGGAAAGGAAGAGAATGAATGTGTGAAAAAAATATTAGTTCTTATGTGTGGAAAAATGTTGTTCATGAAAAATATGTGTGCAAGAAATAAGCATGGAAGGAATTTCATGACAAAGCCATTGGAGTTTTATTTCAAATAGTTTTTCCTTTCAAATCCACTGTTGGATTTGTGTCAAACTTAAAACAGTTCTTGTTTAGGAGGTGTAAAAAGTTTTTTCAAATTTTCAGCATCATCGGGTTTGTTGTAAGAAAGCTATGCTTGCCAAAAGTAGAAGGTGTTTGTAGTGGAGTTCATGAAAAGATTTCCATGACAAAGCTTTTAAAGTTTTATTTCAAATAGTTGATCCTCTTAAATCCATTGTTAGATTTGTGCCAAATTTAAAACAGTTCTTGTGTAGGAGGTGTTAAAGGTTCTTTCCAATTTTCAGCATCATTGGGTTTGCTATAAGGGAGTTATGCTTGTCGGAAATAGAGGGTGTTTGTAGTGGAGTTCATGGAAGGATTTTCATGACAAAACCTGTAGAGTTTTATTTCAAATAGTTGTTCCTCTCAAATCCATTGCTGGATTTATGTTAAACTTAAAATGATTTTTTTGTAAGAGGTGTAAAAATTACTCTCCAATTTTCAGCATCATCGGGTTTGCTGTAAGGGAGCTACACTTGCCAGAAGTAGAGGGGGTTGAAATTGTCTATTTTTTCCTCAATCTAAACAAAATGATTTTTAGTCCCAAGGTTTAACTCTTGATAAAAAAAAAAACTTATAAGATATTTGTAACATGGTTCCTTTTTAGATTAGCTTTTCAAAAGTCCAATGCATGTTCGATTAGGAGGTTGTATATAGATGTTATGACGAATGGAATAAAAGGGGTTCAACCATCAAGCGTGACATTGAATGAACATCAATATAATGCCCCTTCACATTCCATCATGGTGAGTTACAATTCTCGCACAATGTTTTTGTATCTTCCAAGTGGACATAATGCATTAAATTCTTAGTGAACTTCATTGCATTACATTGAACCACCTTACTTGTTAAACTACAACTACATAGTAGTTCCATTTCCAAACGGGTTTGTGAGTGCATATTTTCATGTTGAAGGTGTGCAAGAATGCCTCACATACCTACATATGTCCTACCCGTGGCCTGTACCCATTTAACATCTACATATTTACCACCTACCTAACATCTATTTATCTACCTACTTACTTACTTAACTTCTACATATCTACCTACCTACCCACTTACCTAACATTTACATATCTAACTACCTTTCTACCTATTAATTTACCTACCTACATATTTATATATACATACTTACCTACTTACATATCAATTTATATACCTACTTATATTTTACATAATTAAGTATGTACATTTAAAAACATAGGTAAATAAGCATGTGTACCTACTTATCTACCTAGTTAGGTACTTATTTACCTACTTATTAAAGTTCAAATGTTGACAAAAATTTTCATTGAAATTCAAGGAAACATGTTAAATGCATTTGGTACACATTGTTTTACAAAGTGGTGTCGTGGTTTGATGGTTGAAACATTGGTTTGGAGCAATGGAGACCAAAGTTCAATCCTTCTTATTAACATATAGTATGTGGAGTATGTATATTTACATATATACTTTGTACATGTGTGTAAATGTAATACATAGGTGGGTTGTAGGTAGGTAGGTAAAAGGTCATAGTGAGTAGGTAGGTCATGGGTGGGTGGGTAGGTAAGTATTTATTATTTATTTATTAATTGCACTTTTATTATTTAAAAATTGGGCTATTTTTTAATTAATTTTTTTGGCTGCCCAATCTTTTGTCTGATTTGACCAGTCAAAAAGACCATCTTATGGTTAGTCAAAAAACCCATTAATCAAATTGAATGTGGTCAAATTGACTTGACTAGTATGACCAAGTGGTCAAATGTGACCAAATGCCAAAATAAGTGGTTTTTGGTCTAATTTTGTAGTCAAATAATACCATGTTTTTTAGTAGTGATTAGGTGGATGCAAAAAATATTAGATGCCCTTTGTGGAAAAAATCAAATCACAAAACATATTTAAAAGTAATTTCCTTTTTGTTGTTTTTTTCCTCCTCTATATACTTGCCATTTCAAATTGAAATAGTCTAAATGAAACCATTAAAATAGTAATTAATTTGTATAGATAATAATGTTTTTTCAAAAGTAATTGCTTGTTCATAATTATTTGTTTTGTCAACTATCTGTTTTGTTAACTACATGTTGACAATTGTTGACTTGTGAGGTTCTATCACTTCTTATAGACAAAATTTGATAATAATGGGTTGCAAAGCTCCTAATAATTTGGTTGATTTGATAAATTTTAAATAATTAAGATTTAGAGTGAGAGTTAAATGAGTTTGAAGGCTCATTTGAATGAGATAAACTAAAAGAAGATTAATCTATTTTTTTGTTTTGTGTTATTATCTTTGAAATGTGATCACATATTTTTGTTTAAATATTATAGCTTTGTAATGATTGTTGATTTTTTTGGCATATAAAAATTTGAATTTTTTTTAAAGATTTTAATTTAAAAATCTAAAAATGAAGTTAAAAAACTGACTTAATATAATTGACTAATTTTCACAAGTTAAAAACATAAGGAAAAATTGGAAAATAGTTATTAATTATTCATTTGTTCCTACCAATCAACTTTTGAAACATTAGTTTCCACATAATACACACAACATTTTATCATTAATTTTCTATATTATAAATGCAAGGGAGACCTATTCTTTGAGGGCCTCTCTTAATTTAGGGGTCATATCTTTTAGGACATTTATTTATGAAGGCAGGTAGATTGTTTGTTTTGTTTGTTTGACATGTTGAGATCTCCCAAACCATGATGCCTCTTGCTATGACCTTGCTATCATCGGAATCCTTCAATGAATAGGGTGCATTGATTTGGTTTCATATGTTTTCACCTATAGTGAAGAAGTTGTTGAATATTGAACAAATTTTTGATTAAAAATTCATTTAAATCAAAACAAAAATTTATAAAAAAATTTGGGCACACTCTTGAAGACAAGCATGCAAAAGTAGGCCAAAAAAAAAATCTTCAACATTACAATTTTTGTTTTGATCTAAATGTAAGAAAATAAATTCGAAATTTCTTTAAATATCATTATGAAACCAGCTTGCACTTCATTAAATGTTTTTGTAAATTGCATATCAATTTTGAAAAAAATTAGGTTAAGAAAAATTCATAATAAATAAATCTTGAACTAGTCAAATAAAATGTGCTAAAACTTAGTACTTTGAAGATAGAAATTTGGCAAAATATGACTTTTAACGTGCCAAAGTTAAAGCAATTAATACATTTTAGTGTGTCATCAACTTGAAGCTACCAAAAATTTAACTAAGGACTTTCTACTTTCATCTACTTGAAACCAATTTGGGACACCTACTTGCACTTGCATTTTCAAACATCTACTAAAATACATATTAAGAACATAAAACATAATATTATAATACTGAAGTAAAAAAAATTTCGTAATATTGATCATTAAACTAAAAAAGTTCAAAATTTTCCATATTAAAATATAATGTATGATTACTTTTGCTCCAAAAAAAAAAGGATCATATATTGGCTCTCTTGGTATTGTTGGAAAGCCCTTGATGATTAGGATCTAATGAAAGTGATGTGGAAAATTTTAGACATAAGCTATGGGAGATATTGAATTTTTTATTATTTTTGTCATTGAAAATTTAATTAAATTATAAATAATGATTTTGAAAGGAAAGATTAATTAGGCAACCAGTTCATTCTTGGGCCAAGGACACATGCAGCAGTAGTATGCCTGAAAATAAGGGAAGGCATTTGAGGCTCAAGAGCAGGCATTCTCCACAAGGAGAAATGTTTGCATACTAGTGGTGGAAGGTCCCTTTAATGGATGAAAACATTTTCAGTGCAGCTTGGAGGTGGTTTCAAATAAAATGAAAAAAAGCCCTGAAGCAGTGTCTGGAAACAAACCCCTGCATTTTACAAATACAACTAATTTCCAAGTTTTTTCTCAAAAAGACCACCAAAAATCACAGCTCCTTCATCAACATCTTTCCAGAACTGAACATGTTTTTAATGTAAGGAACAATGAGATTTGTTCCATGAACCCCTGTTTGTGTTAGCTGGGTTTTTCCATCCAATTTCATCACATGATCTAGTTAATTATGCCTTTTTCCGCAATTTGAAAATTGACAAGAAATTTCAAAGATTAAATTCAAGTGTTTATGTGATGGACTACATGTTGAATAGTTATTGAACATAGAGGACAGACTTGGAGAGTCACAGCAAAGTTTACTCAGATTCTGCTAAATTTATGGAGGCCTTTAAACCTAAAGTCCACTGCAAAATGATATAAAAATGTGACAATTAGGTATCTGAAATTTTTATGGAATCCGGTGACAGAAAACCTCAAAAATCGACTATTTTCCAAAATTAATTCTGAAAAACCAATTGACAATTTTTTGTCAAAAAAAAGAAGATCGCCCAACCATCCACCAGTGCACCATCCATTTGAAACCCCTTGTGACTCAGTTGTGGGTGGATGACAACTGAACCTTGGTAACCTATCCTTCTACTTTCACCAGAGACTACCTTGCCTGTACATAGGTGGGTACTATAGGCAGTCCTTAGGGAAGGTAGGGTACCTACCTAGGTAAGTAAGGAGATCATACATGTTAATGGTTGGTACCAATGTGGTTAGCTATGAGACTAAATGGGAAAATGTTTCCTTTCCACACATCATCCAAACTGAGCTAAGAAAAATTACACTCCGATCATCCCCCAGCTTTATGCTGAAGACTTAGGGTTTGTGTAGTCAGTGCATCCCTGGGGCTTGTTCCATATAAGCGATGTGGTTTGTAAAGCCCCTAGGATGAGGGTCTTTAGCATAATAAGGGTCCTCCTCAGGTGAAGCTCAAGCTCATGGCAGCCCAAATCTAGTAATGGCCGTCATGCTAGAGATTTAACTGTACGTAAAGACCATGGCTGCGTGGCAAGACGAACTGGAAGTGAGCTTTATGATTTTCGTAACAACCTCGGGTGAAAACTCTAGATAGTGCATTTTTAGGGCTTTTAAAAAGTTTGTGAGAGCCCTAGGGTGGGAGGTCTTCCACGGAGATCCTTGCAACCAGGATAAAACTGTCATCCCACACTCGACCTCTGATAGGAACGGATTATAACTCGTCATGCCCGTCCACATGTCAGGAATAGGATCTCAAAAGGAAAAAATTCGTTAGCAGGTCGTGCATCCATCTTCCATGTTGATCAAGGAGCTGTGGAAAATGACTCTTATGAGGTTGTCTCTCGTCCTCAATTTTTGCAGTGCAGCCTCATGACACATGAATTCAAGCGTTTCAAACACAACCATCCGTACACCGAAGACTCAACTCCCGTCCCTAAGTGAGACCTATAGGCTGTTAGCTCGGCTCTCCCTTCGCTGAGTGAGACCTGTAAGTTGCAATCTAGCAAAAGGGGCGCCCCACTGGTTTCAACTTTGTGGGTCTAACTCTTGGTGGGTGGTCAGATTTGAAGCAAAAGATTTCAACT
>Ga0116231_10005667_pt1 | contig 24447 bp, 17 predicted proteins | sample S1TSphgellanicum_2_FD_89695 | JGI IMG/M metagenome (GOLD analysis project Ga0116231, IMG submission 89695) | Host-associated microbial communities from peat moss isolated from Minnesota, USA - S1T2_Fd - Sphagnum magellanicum MG | ecosystem: Host-associated > Plants > Peat moss > Unclassified...
AAAAAAAAAAAAACCAAACCATCAACACCAAGGTATTTAACTAAAAGACCAAACCACAAATAACCAAACTAATATAAGTAAAGAAAGTAATTCAACCTTGTGAAAGTAACCTAATTACTTTCCTACTCTAGTAACTAATGAAACCTAACTAATTGAGCTTGAATTCTCAACATCATGCTCATGCCAATCATCCCCCTCTAGTTTGGGACATAAAATTGAGTTCCACAATGCAATCAATCTTGGAAAAAATAGTTGATAGGCACAACACTCTCTAACTTCTACACCTATTGGGCAACAAACACCATCACACCAACAATCACAATTTACATGCATGCCTCCATTTTTGGAGCGCATGTTGTTGAGGCCAATTTTGAACTCCACAAACTTAATGTGGTGTTTGTAGCAACATGTGCTCGATTCCATTTGGTGCTTCATGAACCAGGGCTTCAAATTGGAAAATGTTGTGAGTTGAACCATGGCATCAGGATGCTTTTCCTTGAACACAATGAAAATTTTTAGCTACAACACAAAAATTATAGAAATTAAAGTCAAGTAAGTGCATGGGGCTAAGCTTATGTTCAAACCTTAAACTCACAAGTAGATTAATTCACTAATAAAACCCTAAACCAAAGCATGTAAAAGCTTTATTTTCCATTCATTCCATCAAACATTTAAAACCCACTTTGTAGCATTTGATCAATAATTAAAATTATAGTTGAAATAATAAATCACTCACTTGGGAAACTTGCAAGAAATGAGTGTGGTGCTTTATGATTTACTTGGTCCCAACCTTCTTCTTGCAAATCTTTCTACGGTCAAGAGACACACTTGTTTAATGGGTCCACTAGTCCATAATAAGTTGTCTTACTTTTGGGGAAAGTGCATTCAACCCCTCCCACCTTTTTGACCCAAACTAGAAATCCAACAAACCGTCATCAATGAGGAGGCATCAATGTAATGTTTGATAAATACATCGCCAATCCAAGCAAAGGTTTTTGGCAACCTTCCTACCACATTCCATATTTTGTTATCACCAAAATCCCTAATAATTCTTTGGTAGTACAATCTTTGCTTGAATGTCCATTGGCTAAATGAGTAGATACACCAAATTTTATACTTTGAACAATCAAGTGATTACTTTTTGTTTCCCCAATGTTGGATAGATAGGTGGGTAGTATTGGCTTCACTAGCTTATGTTGAAGCATCCTTTCAAAGACCTTATGTTGGAAGTCTAGATCATGATTAGATAATGTATGAACAAGTTGTAAAACACAACTTCTAGACACCATTGAAACTGATTGCATCTCCCCCTTAATAGTAACAATGGCATTACACTCTAGAGTATTTGTGGACCCATTATATAAGGACCTTGACCCATGCTTCTTACTTGGACCTATTTCCTTTGTTGTAGCATAAATATTACTATAATCAATCATAAATTAAAATTATATGCACAATGAACCCCAACAAGATAAGTGCAATAGATATAAGCATAGGACCAATATATAATATATGATGTACAAAAAACATATAAAGGACTTAAAAATGACCCAAAATATCCCAACAAAATGACCATCACAATGGATATGAAAAGGACCTATAACAATTGATGTAAAAAAATGCAAGTTCAATCTTTTCAAATTTTATTTTAAAAGTGTGTGAGGACTGTAGACAAGATCTAATTGGAGAGGACCATCAAAAGACCCTCTATATTTACAAAAGAATTGTACAGTTGGTACAAAAAGTTTTACAATATGTATGAAAAGGACCTACAATAATTGTTCACTTAAAAAACACATATGTAGGTTCACATGTAGGACCTATAAAGGACCTTCAAAGCAATTAGAAGGGGTGTTCAAAGGACCACCGAAGTAGTAAAAAAGGACCAACAAAACACTTACAAAATACCTTGGAAGATCCAATTTAGTTTTCTATTATAAAGGACTAATAAGGTCTATTCAAAACAACTTGCAATATAAATGAATAGGATCTACAACAATGTATGATTTGACAAACACACACAAAGGACCTTCAAAACCATTTATTGTTCAGACCTAATTCATTTGTTGCAACCAATCATGCTCGTGATGCCCTTTTATAATTCCACATTTTTTCCTTCTTCAATTGTTTTGTTTGAGCTTCATCATTTATTGGACCTAAATTTGGTCCATCCATATGTGGAGTGACTAGACTTCCTTCCAAATTTAGAGCTTTAGGCCCATTGTTGAAATCCATGAATGCGACATTCATAGCCTCAACATCGATGTCCTACCAAGCCCTTTTGCAAATATCCTTTTTCTATCCATGTTATAAATATGACTTGCACTTAAGCACACACCATAACTTGTCTAGTATCAAGACATACATCAATGGATCCAATGAACATTGAAGAATTAGAAGAAGATGAAGGTGTGGAACAATGATCTATTGAAGAACAAACAATGCAAAAGGATGTAAAGGAAGAAGAAGTATTTGAGGTAGGAGTGTAACCATACATAGAAGTGCAGATATTGACAGAAATGCAATCAAGTGTGATGGAGATCGATATGAGTGCACCAAGTTCTACAAAGGCGAGAAGACCCACAACCATCATGGACAAAGCCACATTTCTAGACAAAGGTATTCGCATTTTAGATCTTAACTAATTTATGTGGATATAGACGAAATAGAACTATGATAAGCATGTTGAAAGGATGGAGAATTGGAAGGACATCAATGAAGACAAAGAGTGGGCTTTTAAGGCAGGGCTTGTCACTCTATTTCTGATGAACTAGGAAGCATTGAGGCTAGATATTATGTTGGAATTTTTTAACACATTTGTTATCAAAGGGAAAAAATATTTATTTTGGATATTAGGACAAGGTGTATTGTATATGTCTTTAGAGTCTATGTAGAAAGGTATATGGAAGACCTGAAATGGCAAATTAGCAAGGCAGTAACATTGTAGGCATTACAAAGTTATAAAATTGCACCCACAAATTCTACATGAGATTAGTGGAATGCAAAGAATTTGGGTTTTCGATACTCTATTAGATACCCTGTAATCATATATGTGATTTATCAAAAAGAGAAAGTGACATATTTTAATAATAAAAATGCCATCACATTGATGAAAACAAAAAAAGGGAAGAAGGTGGATTGGGCACAAATTATATACATTAATTTGTGTAGTGAGTTAGATCAGTGGTATAAGTATGTTAAAGAGAATAAGGGGGACAAAAAGGACACTTGTTGGTCAGCCCTAATACTAGCAAAAATCTTTAAGTATTTGTTTGTTCACCAAAAGGAGAATCCATAAAAACCATAGGTCAAGGTCAAAAGAACTAGAGAGGAGATGTAGGCAACATTGGAGAATAGAAGGAAGGCTATAATAGAATCTCCAAGATGTGCTCTCAAGAGGAAGAATAAAGCTAAAGAGGGTGGAGCCTCAGGATTAGGAGTTAAGAAAAAATAGGAGGGCTCATAAGCATGAGCTTAGAAGATGATGAAAGGGAGAATGGCACCATCTACAGTGCCAATATTAGTACCAGTCGGTAGGTAGTGTGCAGGTACAACATATGTCATCTCCATAAAAAAGATAGATGAGGGAATCGATGCAAAAGGTCAAAAGAGAGCATGATACTAGGATTCTAGAAATTGAAGAGCATCCACAAATGGATGGAGACATATATGAAGATTGGATGGACAACCATGAAAATCCATAACATTTATAACATTTACAATAACATTTATAACACCAACAATACGAACAACAACAATAACAACAAACATAAGCAGGTCTACAACCTACTTGAATGCAAATGGAGAAAATGGGAACACAAACTCCTAGAGTAATGTTTAGACCACCAGAACTATAGGTACCAGTTAGTAGACCAAGATTCGTAGAGGGGTAGTCATTTGAGTTTAGGTTGGGGAGTAGATTAGTAAAGGAGCTAGGATCTTTTGCAAAAGGATCTAGAAATCTTACAACACAGACAAGTACACCAAAGCTTGTGGAGGAGGTGATTGTAGAAGTAATGCAAGAGGATAAGGCAGTAGAAGTGTTTCAGACCATGGCAATTATAAGTTTGAATATGGGAAATTTGAATTTGGAGGTGAGCAGTCTGAAGAACAAATTAGCCATAGAGGAGAGGAGAAGGTAATATTGTATGTGGAATTGGACAAGGAAAGGAACTTCTAGAAGGAGTACAAACATAACATAAAAAATTAAAAGAAGAATGGGGCAGAGAATGTGTAGAAGATTAAAGTGCTCATACAAAAATTATAGGATGAGAATCAAGAGCTCAAGACTAAGACAACTTTGATTAAATCACAAGATGAAGAACTCAAGGAGTTAAGAAGTGGTTGAGAACCGGGAAACTGCAAAGAGAAAATGTGTAGATACATTGTTCCATTACAAACAACAACATGAGGCTTTGGGAAGTTAGGTGGAAGCACTAATTATGAAAAGAAAGAGAAGGATAATGTTTTAATAGATTTGGAATTAATGAGTATGAAGAGTGTTTTTCTACTAAATTTTGGAGAACTTAGAAGAAGGGTAGCAGAGGCAAAAAAATAGAAGTTGGTGGAGGTAAATAAGGAATATCAAAGGAATTTGCAATAGTTGTAGGCATAGTTGGAGACTACAAATGAGCAGAAGAAGAGTATGGACCCAATTGGTGTCAAGAAAAGGTTGGAGGATTATGAATAGATGTTGCAATATTGCATTTTGATGAGGACAAAGAACAAGATGAAGGATTTTGATGCAGAATTTGAGGAATGGTGCGAAGTTGTAGAGGAGTACTTTGTAAAAGAATTGGAGAAGAATTTGGCTCCACACAAAGCTGATGAAAGGATCTTCAAGCACAAGCTGGAGGTATATCATAAAAAAATTCCAAAGTTTGTTTGTGGGAGTTCAACAAGTACAAAGATATTGGGCCAAGATGAAGAAGTTAAAGTAGGGCCCAATGGGATAGCTCAAGAGGAGGAAGTATAGACTGAAGAACCACAAGAATTCAAAAGAAGGGGCCAAGAAGAGAGAGAACCATAGATAGCTTAAAAATAGGAACATGTGGAAACTACTCCAAAACTAGAGGTAGAGTAATCAAAGATGCAATCTTTGGAAGTAAAACCACATATTGAGTTAGTGGAAGAGGCAATTAAAACTATAGATTTAGAGGTGGGTACAAAACCATTGGTTGTTGTACAAGTTGAAACTTCAGAAATTATAATTGAATAGCCAAAAGTTTAGAAGGTTGCATAATGATTTCATTTCATTTCTTGTTATTTCACAAGGATTTTGGGGATGGAATCCAAAGTATAAAGGGGGTAAGTTGATTACATTGTTTTGGATGAATAAGGCATTAAGAATAGAGATTGATCATTGGGCATTGGAGGTTTTAAATTTTGAATTCTTGTTTGGTTTTGAATCATGTTGATGGTGACTTGGGATTGCCCAAAGGTGGAGGTTTTGGGGGAAAGGAGATCATTTTTAGACACACAATTTTGAAGTGAGGATAAATGTAATTACTTTGTAGTAGAAACTACAACTTATGTTTTAGAGATACCAAAAATGTAATTTTGTTATTTTCATTTCATTTCAATAAAACATGGGATTTTTTGCTATATTTGGATTGAAGTTTTCAATAAACAAGAGAAGTACAAACTTCTACAATGATTTTCATATTCGTATTGTTGTGTAAATTTTATGTAGTATAAACAATATAAATAAATAAAGTGTAATTTTGTTTCCAAATTTTCTACATTTTAATTTAAAGTACAGATTTTGGTTATATGAAATAACCATGAATATGGTGTTTTAATGAATTGTAGAGGCATGTGTGTATAGAATCAATGCAGGAACTGTGAATATGTGCATATTGTAGTGCAAATATGTTGTTATAGTAAGTGTGGCATAGGCCTACAAGGATTTAATCTACATCTACCACACACATACAATATGTGTTGTGCTTCATGTATTAGTATCAAAAGTTGTTGCTATGTATTATAAACCATCATTGGTTGTTGTGTTGAAAAAATCGTAGTGCATGCGTATATGTCATACATCATCATTAACCCATGGTTGTCATGGATTGAAATATATGCATATTATGATGAATTTATATATTTTTGCACATTTGTTAATCCATGATGTATTTTTATTTATATAAGACATAAAATGTGAGAAATTCAAAAAGGTTATGGTCATGGTTGATGTTTTTGTAATTTGTTGTAATTTGTTGTAGTAAAGGCTTGTATAATTACATGAGAATGATATAAGCTTTTAAATTAAGGAATAAATGGTATCCAAATTGCACTTGCTTTGAATTTATTCATTTCTATATCTATTTTTGGATCCACATATAAGTTTTCATGTTGGAGAGGAGTTAATAAAAATATTTTTTCTTTTGTTTAAACATAGGATAAAGTTATATATGTCAACCATGTTTTTTAACATTAGCAAGATCAAAAACCAATTTATTTAGTGACAATCATTGAAAACAATGGATGGTTTTTATTGTTGCAAGTTAAATTGGAAATTGAATTATTGTTATGATAAATGATTAGGTCTTACCAACTTTTATATATTTGATGATAGGTTCAATTGATGACCAATTTGATTCAATGTTGTTGTAGGAATGATTTTTTTTTTCTTGTTAATGTTCTAATTTTAAAATTTTGAAACATTATCCATGTTATGGTTTTGTCACAATGTCATTGACATTTTAGATATGACATCAACTCCATTCACAAGACCATTAGATGTTGCATAATTTTTAACAAACAATCCAACTAGCATATCTTTTTTAACATGAATTGTAGAATGCAAACTTGTACTTTTGCTTAGATCATTTGAAAGTTTATAAGTTGGTAAGCATGATAAGTGATTAATGTCTATTGTTTTGAAAATAAATGTGGGACCTCATGTGTTAATGACACATTTTTATGGTGTTCTTTCACAAGTTTACTTGTATAAAATAAATATAGAATAGTAAAATTGTGGGGTAGTTATCAATAACAAATTAAATTTATATATTAAATATCCTTTGTATTTTGTTGTAGTACAAAATTTGTTCAAAGTTTATTTGAAGAACACATCATATTATTAATGCATGACTTGATTTAGTTGAAAATATTGGACATAAGTCTACCAAAAATTTGGTGCTATTGCATTAATATTTTCTTTAATATTTTGAAAAATTCAACTATCTTTTATAAAATTAACTTGTCACAATAACATCAAGACCAAAAAAGAATTTATTTTGAATATGTTTTATGGAACCTTAGCTTGTTATCTATAACATTAAACATTCTAGCACTAATAATTGATATTTCATATATTACAACAAGTTGTAATTGTTCATATTGGCATGTAAGTCTATTTAATGAGTATGATGATTTAAAGGCTATACATAAATCAAACCTAAAGGTTACACCTAGGCTAAAACTAGTTAAATATAATTAAATCCAACTAACTTAAGCTAAACCTAGTTAAACCTAAAGGTTAAATTTAAATGTTAAACTTAAGTTAAATTTATAGGTTAAACCTAAATATTAAACCTAAACTAAACTTAAGCTAAACATAAAAACTAAACCTAGGTTAAACCTTTCTTGCTCATCTTAGCATCTAAGATCCTTTGGTTAATTTAATGGAGTACTAAGTGGCATGATCGTGAACATTTGGCATAGACATACCAAAGCAATATATTCACCTTTACCACGTGTCTTGATTGGAATAATCTAATACACCTTGAACTTTTTTTCCCTAGAGAGTTGGATGATTGGAGTTAAATGCGTGAAGGTTCATAGGAAGGGAAATTGAATTTGACAACAAGCAAAATAAAATTCAAGTATACTGTTTTTTTTTACTTACCAAAGATGAATGGGAAAAATTGCAATATGCACTAATCACTAACATAGACTCAATCATGAATGGCTCTAGTATTTGCTATAGTGCCTTGAAATAGATCTCTTGAACATAAACTTCGTAATTATTCAGGAAAGTCAATTCCATGCTAAGGACAAGACTTGGCAAAGTTTTAGACCCCAAAGTGAATTGAATGACATTTGTTCCTATTTGAGTTAGGAATAAATAAACATAGTGGAAGGAGGGCGTTGACATGTTTCCATGCCTCCTAGTTGGGACCTCACTTGCATTCACCATGTAATATACCACTTCATGCTTGAGGTTTAGACCAAACATTGTCAACACTTCTTTAAAATGTCAATGAACCCCTTTTGGCAACTGATCCTTGGTGGGGTTCAATTTGATTTTATCCTTGAAGAACCTTTTTTAGGACAAAGATGAATGTATCATTGCAATTGTTCTTTTACTTCATTTCATTCCACTCCTTTTTAGTGTTTAAAAAAAAAACTTGGATGTGGGTCTTGGAAAGTTGTGGAAGACAATTATTTCATTTCTTGTGATGCACTTTCTCTTTATATCCATACGCCATTTGTTCATTGATTTCTTGTTAATATCTCCGCCTTTTGTTATATAAATGTGAAAGGTCACCTCCTGATCAATAAATGCACATGCAAGTTTCACTAATTGCCATTCAATTAACCCCACAAAACAAGACAATGCATATTTACCAACCGTAGCAAGGTCCTTTTCCACTAGGTTTCTTGTCCCATCCAAAATCTTCCCTTGGTAATATGCAAGGAGATTAAAATCAATCATTATAAAATTTTCTTCCCAAGACTTCAAATGAGAAACAAAATGGTTTGTGGCCTTGGTCAATTGCCAATCACCTTAACTAGGATGATTACACATGGATATGAAGACAAGAGATACGTTCAATATTCAAATGAGTTGTGGTCAAATGATGTATATTTCATAGTCAAATTGTTGTTGCAATTCTTAAAGCTTTAGAGAGAGAACTAGTGTTTGTCGAGAATTTCATTTGAACACATGTCTTCCCTAGAGAATTCATTTTTTACATGTTTCATGCAAAGGAGTTTTTGATGCAAACATGTTATGAAAAAACCAAAACAAGTTTTTGGTGCAAAGCCCTTGCCTAGGTAATTTTTGTTTTAAATGCAAAATTGTGTGAAGGACAACAAAAATCGATATTTGTTGGCATTCCTCTCCTTGTTGACTATGAAAGAAGTCTTTGAAGAAGTTTGACTATGTTCTTAATTTGGTTATTGGCCATACCCATGAGGACATTGATGGATGTTTTAAATATTTGTGCAAAAAGTTTAAGGAACAAAACAATTACATCAATTAACTTGATGAAAGCCTTCATGGTTTTCCAAGATTGACCATTCATCCTTTGATTGATTCAAGAGCTCCCAAATTTTGAGTCTTGGGTAGTTAGTTGTCTCAAGGATGGCCATGAAACATTGCTAGGGCATATGGATGTGCATCTTTTCATATTTTTATTGGGTTATTTAGGTGGCTAGTGATGTAGTATAAAGTTTCCCTTAACAATTATCTTTGGAGTCCAAAAGATAGCCCTTCAATTTTATTTTGGCAAGCTAATGCAAAAGGTCCACCAAAGTTACTTATGGGAATGCCAAGCCCAATTTTCTTTTGCTTGATTTGGGGAAATGATGCATCAAGGTTCATGGAGAAAGAAAATTTCATCATTATTAAAACATACAAGTTTGTGGAATTTTCAAGGTAGGACATTGTGAAAGATGACACTTACGCATGTGTTATGAACCCTAATGTGGACTATTGGAAAATGTTGTTGCATTTATCAAAATCTTTACCTCCTCAAAGTTTGATTCTTTTGGAGGGTTTTTGGCCTTCAAACAATTGGAGGTCCAATCATGTTAGGGGTTTTTTGCCCAACACATTTGATGTTATTGATGCAAAAGATCCAATCATCCCTCCTTACTATGGGCCAAAAAACATGAAACCTTTTGTAAGGATAGTGGTGCACACCCCTTTAAGGACCTTAATGTAGGAAACTTTGTTCAAGATTGTGAGGTCACATAATCCAAAGCTCATTTTTGTGTGGATGGGAAGAGTAGAGAGTGATGTTGTGAAGGATGAGAATGATGCAATTTTCAAAATGTTCAAAGTTCAATGGTGGGTGCCAGAGAAATAACAAGCAAACTTAGATGAAAGAAAATTGTATGAGGATTGTTAAATAGGCAAATGGAAGTGCAATTTAGTAAATTTGGAGTAATGGTTAGACATTTAACAATTCCTTTTTCATTTCGTGTGTGAAATAATAGTTAAATTACTATTAGTGTTATTTATGCTAGTCAAACTAAGGTGAATCTTGAAGTTGTAAATGCATCATGTAATGTATAGATAGTGGTTCTAACGATGATATGTCAACTAATCATTTCATTAAATTTTTTACATTTTGTGCATCACAATGTGCAATATCAATATTACAAATATTGAAAATTATTACTTGGTGCCCACTAGATGGTGTATTATTTAATAAAATATAGTTTAAAAAATAATACATCATTGTTCTAATAATATTTAGTTAGCATTTTGTCTTAATGTAATTATTTTCAAAAAATCTAAAAAACTTTGTTAGTAATACATTTTTCAATTATTAAATCATATTAACAATAAAAAATTTAATTATGTGTATCACTATTGGGTCAAGTCCTACTCCATTAGAATGAATATCACGTAAACACACAAACTAGGACATCATTCAATGTATATTATCTTTGGAGATTTGTTCAATAGAATTTGATATATTATCTACTAAATTGTACTTCCATTTGCTTATTTAACAATATATTGATTTATTATATTGAAATTTACAAAATATAAACTAAGTGGTGTTGTATTTAGATTTTAGTTTGACATTTTTATCTAGGAGTTAAATATAAATTGATGGTATTTTTGAGCAATTATGGGCATTCCATGTCTATTTAACAATATTACATTCAAAGTTTATTAAATTCAAAAAAATGGCATTCATGTCAAAAACTCATTGCAAATTGGTTAAATTGAATGCCCACCAAATGGCTTTGCTCCCACCCACCAAGTTCAATCAAGTCCTAAATTAATTGTATACATGTCATGTGTAATATGTTGTAATTGCATATGAATCTAAAATAAATTGAATGTATGTATTTGCAAACCACAAATGAGTACAACATATACTAAATGCATTGGTTTTTATGTCTATAGGAGTTTTTTTTTAAAAAGTGTGTAGCTTTGGTAATTTGATCTTCAAACTTAAGGTCCAAATTTTTTTAAGTGTACCAAAATCTTGTCACGTCACCCTTTTCTATCTTTTTTACCTATTCCTTTTTTACCATGTAAAGACACATTTATGGATGATTATGATGGAAGTTTAAAATATAGTCCTTTAAAATTTTTTGACAACTTTTGATTCATTATTTTTTATGGGGATCAAAATATAAAGTAAAAAAGGATTGCAATAAGGACTAAGCCCTTTTCATCCTATGTGGTACACCTTAAAGGATTTTCATACCTTAATATATATGTATTTTCATTGAAGAATCCAAAAAGTGATATATCTTCATTTAAAAAACAATCTTTCAAAGATTGAAATATTTTGTTTACTTGTGCCATATGTAGGTATTGTTTTGAAAATGGATAAATTCTATTCATTCAAAAAGGTTTTAGGATTTGGTTTGATGCATGGGAGGCAATGGGTAATGAAATCCACGAAGGTCTCATGACCTTGTTCTTTTTACATGTTCATATATGATGATGTTATTGTGAATTTTGTAATAGATTTGGTAAAAATGATACATCACAAGATATATATGTATCTATAAATTTTCCAATTTTTTCATTTGTGTGCACTCCATACGTAGGTGCATTTTTAATCCATAAAAGCCCATGGGGTCCAAGCATGATAAAAATATGCAAAAAATTAATCCTAAGAAAAATTAATTTCAAAAATTCTCTTTTGTAATACATTCAAAAAATATTAAAAACCTATTTAAGTTGCATTTTGAAATCATTAAACACTTTATTGAATTATTGTAAATTGAACATAAAGTTTGAAATTTTTATATATAAAAAGGTGGATGAAAAGTATGTTTTAAATTGGCTAGTTGTTTAAATTTTCCAAAATATGTTCACATTAAAACTTTAATAGATTATGATTATAATGTGAAAATTTGAAACTATATCCATACACACTAGGCCTTTATCAACTTCAAAGTACATTGGAATGATCATTTGATGATTCTAATTCTAATGGCAAAAAAACACATCATATATTAAAAAACTCAATGGTACCTAATTTTTGGAACGTTCCAAAACTATTAGATTATGAAAATACAATATGTTATATTTCCTTAAGTCAAAATTTTCATCCACTAAAATTATTTTAAAATAAACATTTAAAGGAACTAAATTTTCCAACATTGTTATATGGCCAATTGATAATTTTATGAAGTATTTTCATATTGGGTGGTAAAGCCTTTAAAACTTCCCAAGTGTGAGATAAACCAAACTTGGATAATATTTTCAAATCATACCTAGGTTATTGTGATTTGGAAGGTGTCAATACCACCTTCTAGGACCCAACAAATAAATACCTTACTAGGAAGAATTCCAAAATCAAGAGGTAAATAATTAAACCTAGTAAATTGGGGTTAGATGTTCCAACAACAAATTTTCATTAAAAAAATGGTAGTTTACCTCTTTAGATTTTCTAGAGAGAATGTTCTTAAAAAATAATACAACATAAACACAATTGAAAAAAAACATTGTTGCAAACTTTACCATTTGTTACCAACCTATTTATCATTTTGTTGACTACCTCCTATGGCTTTAGAATGTTGCAATAATAATTCCATTACTACATGAAATCATTAACCTTATTGTAGCCTTGGATGCAGATAGACAGAAAGTAATTTGCCCTCCTGCAACCATAAATCTAGAAAGTAAAGCAATGTTATTTCCTACTACACTTCATGAAAAAAATGAAAAAAAAACACAAAGTGGTTCACATTAACACTCAAATTTTCCATTGCACAAATTACACATACATCAAGAGGTTCTCTCTATTTTTTCCCAACAACTTTCTTTAACCCTTCCAAAGACAACCACATTAGATAATGAAATAAGGAAATCCTTTTCAAAGGATTTCCACCCACCACCCCAAACCCCATCCTTTCCTACTTTCTTGCTTCCATCCTAATCTTTTCTTAAGTTAACTCAAATGAGGTGGCGAGGTAGTGCCACTTCCCCACCTTTTAAAACCACTAAACCTAGTAGTTTTATTACTTAGGTAACTAGTAGGGGGCATTAAATGACTATTACCTACCACTAATAACAACGAATTACTGATATATTGTTTAGATGATCTACTAGTTCTAGGTTTACTTGCCCATTAATAGAACACTTATGTAATTCACTTGATTATTTTGAATGATTTTATTTGCAATGATTCAACAACGTGGTCCTTCAACATTTTTTGTGACTTTTACATCTATTGAAATAATGTGGGATCCTTTTATTAAGGTTTTCCACACATTACATGCTACAAGATTAAATCTCCCAAATAAAATAGAAGACCTCCAATCTTTTCACATAACAAAATTAGTACAAACTAATGTATTCACAAGTGCAAGATATTATGATCATAAAATATCTACATATCATAAGTATTAATTTGAGATTCTCGTGAGTTCATATGTGAATTAAATAAACTTCATCACTAATGGTGAATGGTAACATTTAAACCTTTCTATAATTTTTTGATTAAATCTTGTAAAACAAACACCACCATATTTAGATGAACATTTCCTAACATATAAAGCAATTTGTATTCAAAATGTTAATTAAAAAACACAACTATTGTTACTTTATCATATGGTACACATGGTAGTATTGATTGAGTTTGAGCCACATTTGTAAATACATTAATAACATTACTAAGCATTCTATATTACCAAAATGATAAAGTTTACAAATTTGAATAAAAGTAAAATGTGGCAAAATAAAATGTTATTTTAATTGTGTTAATTTTTGGACCAATGCAGTGATTTTTTTTTATAAATTTTATTTAATATTTGATATTTAAAGGTGATTTATCTTCATTGATATTATGTAAACAACTTGTACATATGTATAATGTCAACCTAGGTTCTATTTGAATTTGAAAACCTTATTTTGACAATTTATTTGAAAAATGTTTAAGTTGTTTAAAAAAAACAAGCTTTCACAATAAAAATAAGGAATTATGGGAACATCTTGGATTTTTTTGTTATAAATGTTAATGTATATTGAATTATGTGCATGTTCATTTATATCAACATGATGTTTCACATGAATTGGTTGCTTGAGTTTTGTAAAAAATGCATTTAATGTATGATGATTGAACTTTGTCATTTGTGAAATATTCATGTGGTTTTCTAATATATATATATTTCATGTGATTCATAATTTTTTTGTTTTTAATATCTAGAAACATGTTGATGAATTTAAATGTTTTTGTAAAAAAAGTTACATTTGGATAAATTTTTAATAAATTAAAAATGTCGATGTCATAAATTGCCCAATCAACTTTTTTTTGTGACATTAAAATCAACAATTGAATGGGAATGTTCCATTTGAATATTTTTTAAAATTTTAATTTATGTGACAAATATTACAATAGATTAAGTATACAAAATCTCATCAATAGGAACATTAGTAGTGTTTTCAAAATTTTCTATACATAATTAATATTATTAAAAAAAAATTTGACTAATATTCGTATTGCAAGAATTGTTGAACAATGAAGCAACATACTCTAATGGTGAATTCCAATTGTCTTTCAAAATGTCCATAGATGCAATAAAAACATGCATTTGGGTGAAAACATGAAAAAATGAGCCAGTTGTGCCAAGGTTAAAGTCCTTTCCAAGGACTACATTTTCCACATGGCACTTTTTTACTGATTTATATTGCATTTTTCACGCAATTTTTAAAATTGAATATCAAATTTGAAGCCAAATATGACATATGACATGATAAAAATTCAAATTTTTTGCATCAAGCTTTACATTATAGTCAAATTTGTAACTTTACTTTAAACCATGATTATAAATTCAAAACTATAATAACGTAAAAGGACATTTGAGTATTAAAATCCAAAAAGATATGTGTATTTTTATTTTTTGAATGTTTGAACACATGGATCCCTTCTTGTGGAATATATTAAAGTTCACAAAAAAATTGAAAACATTTGGTGAACATTCATAAAGGAAAAGAATTTTTGATACAAAAAAACCACTTGTCCCCATGATTTTTTTGAGTGCTTTAAACATATAAAAGGACTCTTGAAACATGGTGAATTTTCATGAAAATTTTGTAATTGCAACTTTGAAAGTATAAGAATTTATTTCAATTTTGTTTTGTTTTTCTTTTTTTTTGACATATAGTGTTCCCATGGTGATTTTTCAAATTTTCAAAATTTTTTTTTTAAGCACTATCCACACACTGTTTGGCTCCTTTTTTTCTTGCTTTCACCCATTTGACTATGAAAATTGAATAAGAGGAACTGTTGCATCATTGATTTTGAAAGATATGGAAATTCATTCAAATTTATGATCACTTTGGGATGATTTGTTTAAAAAATATACAAAGACCAAGGTACACCATTAAAATATTCAATTAGTTCAATGTTGAAAATTGTAAACCATATGTAAGGGGATAGACTGAAAATCCATATATTTTACATTGAGACATTGAAACATTATGCATTTTGATATTTTATTCCAAAAGTGAATTAACATTTGTAGATAGTGAAATCTCCTCATGTAAACCCCCGTTGTAACTCTTTGTGCCATTTTTGTCACATATTGATGTTCATTTGTGATTATACCCTAATGCAAATCAAAGAAAAAACTTGAATTTAATTTTCAAATGTGACATTGTTGGGTTTTCTCTATATTTAGTAATAAAAGTTGACTTAAATGTGCCATTTTATTTTGCCTCACTTGAAAAAATGATAATTGATTTTCCAATAAATAGAATATGGAATGAAAAAGACAATTGCCTACTTCACATTTATATGTTGAAACTAATTGAAGGCCATATGAATGCAATAATACTCAAATGATGAATCAACAAGATTTGATGTGAATGTTTCCATTATTATGAACTTCAATTAAATGGATACATATAAATAAAATCACCCTCATTTACACAAACACACACATGCACACACCCACACATTCAAAAGAGATAGAATCAATGATTCATTGGAAATTTGAAAAAAGTATAAAATTATAATTTGAATTGAAAAACTGCTCGCCTTTAAAAACCATTTGCATTGAAAAATAATTTTCACATAAAATTAATTACATTATTTTAAAATCACATATAAAATTGTTTTGGACACTTGATGTATTTGATAAAACTATGGAAAAGTAGGTACGCATGATGACTACCCTTTCCCAAACTAAAGCTGACTCCAAGCAAAGAATACAGTCTTTGTTTGGGACTGCAATGGACAAAAATACATCATATAGTTTGGGGAAACAAGAAGAGCAGAAAAAGAGCCTCCAAAGTCATAAAGCTAAAAAGAAGAACTTGATAGGTCTTCAAAGAATTCAATCTGTCACATGATGATAATTTCTGTTAACCCTTTGGTGCCACAGTCAGTTTCAGATTTATGTTGCGTCAGTGTGATCCATATTAATTAGTTGGGGGTCATTCAAGTTCAGAATTTGTTTTCACAATGAGCCTCTTTGATTGGCCCATCACAAAAGTGCTCTGGACTAAACGCTAAACCCTAAACTTTCGAAACTCCCCCACTATTCACTCCAAACATATTATGTATAAGTCCCAATAGTCTCCCACCTCCCATAGTAACTTGGCAACTTTGACAAGTGTTGAATAATTCATTTTGACAAATGAAATATTCTTGAAGACTCAATATTTTCCTTCACAATTTTTCTCTTTTAATTTTTTTGGGAAATTTCCAAATTTTCTGAAAATAATATAATTAGTGTCTAAGTTGCCAAGGTGCTATGGGATATAGGTTTTGAGGGGACAATGTTGGGCAAAGCTTATGGGACAAAGTGAGGCGCTATTGGGAACATGTTGGGGAAGCCATCTCAACTTCATATTGAGAATAAAAAATCCAACACCCCCATGCCTCAAGGTAAGTGAATTTGATATCAAATATATCATAAAGGTGAAAGTAAAATCGTGGTAAGGGTACCTGAATTTATACTACGGATACCTTAGGATAATTGTGGAAGGTAGGGTATGTTGATGTTAATGCTTGAATGTGCAACCACAATTTTTGTTGTCATTTTTTCTTTCAAAAATGAAAATTCATTTTTGTATATAAAGAGAAGGCTGGCTCCCTGATCTGTAATCATTAGGGATTTTTCTTTCAAACATTTTGTGTGTAATCGTTGTTAGACCCATTACATGGGAGAAATTTGGTAATATTTTGTCATTACAAATAACACTGAGCCCAACCCAGCCTTGGTGTCAGGGATGCAACATCTTCTTCAGCTCACTCAAACTAGAACGCCAATTAGTTTTCATCTTTGCTTGAAACCTTTATCACTAACCCCTTTTCTTACTCACATGGGGAACAAAAAAGTCTGACAAAATTCATCCCCCTCCGTAGCCCCTCCTTTCTAAATCTATAAGACTTCATGGTGAAATTGTATAACATAGAGTTTTCTTTCACCTTTCAAGTTCACAAATTTATGCTCAGGGTAAGGGTACCATGCCAAATTTTAGACAACAAGATAAAACCTAAGAAATTTATAAATATATTTTGTAATCATGGATTAAGGTAGAGTGAAGGTATGTTCAAGTGCCAAGGCTATGGCATGTCAATATACCCTTGTTGAGTTTTACTCTCAAGGTATATAAAAAAAGGGTACCCTCCCAACACTGGTTCTTCCACATGAAAGTTCAACTTTGGCCAATGTATCTAGGATACAGTGTGGTGCTATTGGGATCATATTGGGGCAACAACACATTGTGAACCAAAAAAACAACAAAATCCACTTCCCCTTCCACCCAAACAAAAAAAATTGGGCCCTCCTAAGGGCATGTTGAGCCTTCTCATTGGTTGCAGGAGAAATTATGGTCCTAAAAGTGTCCATCACAATTTTCAATCTAGATTAGTGGAGGAAAGGGGAGTATGGGGTATATATGTATCCCATTTGATGAGGGTACCTATTATTAATTCTATTAATTAGTTGGGGGCTGGATCCAAAGTTTTGTTTTTGTTTTTGAAGGAGCCACTTTGATTGGCCCATAGCCCCTTTTTTTTCCCAGAACATTGGGCACTCCCCAACACAGAAGCATACCGTTTGGCCCACCTTTATGGTTTAAATATATGAAAGTTCAAATTCTGGCAAGGCATGTGGTATAAAAGTGTGCTGCTATGGGGAACATCTTGGGGAACACATTGGAAAAATTGATGGGAACACATTGACGTGAACGTCAAAATCCCCCCAAAAGAAAAAAAATGGGGCCATCGTTGAGCCTTTTCACTGGCTGCATGAACTTATTATTTTTACAAGTGTTTGTCACCATTTTTGACCTAGGCTAATGGAAGGAAAGGGGGGAGTATGGTCTATATATTTCATCCAAGAAGATTTTTGCTTGTGAAGTTCGATAATTGGATTCTGTTTTTCAACCTTTTTATTTGTGTAAAGCCCTCCTAGAAATTTGCTAGTGTAAATGGTGGGTATCGAATTTCACGCAACGTACCTCATGTAGGGCAGGTTCTTACACACGTACAGAGAGAAATTACATTTGGTTATTTTCCTCTGTACGCACGTAAGAACCAAAACATAATTTCCCTCCCTACATGCCTAAAAACCTTACATGCTATCACTGAATCGTCACCGTCCATGCTATTCATGAATTTTCACCTTCCATGCAGGAGAATCGAGCCGTCAGTCAGGCTTTACTCAAGGTAAGGCCCTTTGAAAGGGGAATTGGGGCCGGCCTGCCCTTGGCTAGTGCCTGGGGCAATGGGCCCTAATTTGGGGAATGCCCCCTCCGTCCCTGGGGCCTTACCTACCACATAAGATAGGTTTTGAGTTTTGGCGAGGTTAAACCTGACTATTCATGCTCCCTCTATTGTGGAATGTTTCTATAATTGAATGTCAGGTCGGCAGTGACGGCTGCACACAGAGTTCAATGCAGATATGCGGTCAACTACAGTACTTGGGTAATTTCATGTTGATACCGTCAACAAGGCACACACGGGCGTCGATTTGTGAAGGACAGCGAACACAACACCATAGGTTTCCTGCCACCGCCCGGCATCGGATCTTCATACAAATCACTATTCACCAGGGTCCGGCTGCCGGCACGGTTCTCTTTAGAACCAGGATGGCAGGATCCTTACCGCGTATAGGGAATCGCAATCAAAGGGAAGTTGGGTTGGGTTTAAAAATAGGGACCTAGGTTTTGTTTAGGTTAGGGCGGCAGGGCCCATCTAAGAGATGGGCTCTAACACGTCCACAACCTCCTCTCTCAACTAAATGAAAGGCAATCCCAAGTGATCATGGAAACAGATAATTGATGCCTCTTTGGCCCACTTCTTCGCTGTCTGGAGCCTGGGTTATTCCCAGCAGTGACTCCTGTCTTCCTGGGAGCTATTTCTTAATCGAGGAAATTCCAGGTGATGGAAGTGGTTGTCTTGATCTGACATCTTCTCCAAGGATTGATTTTAAAACTAGCATTTCCACGTTAGAAGGATTTCCATCGCACGTGGGAAAGGGCTCTTTAGTTGTAATAGGAGTTTTGTATTTTGGTACTACAGCTTTGTCTTTACAAACAGTGAGCCGTTTGTGAGATTTAGTTCTTTTCTTGTGTCCATTGTTCTGGTTGTGCTACTCTTGTCAATGAACATGAAAATGTTTTCTTATATCTGAGGGACCTATTATTTTCTTGTTGCAGCACAACTAGAGTAGGGCGTATGTTTTTCTTTGGTCTTTTTGGTAACTTGTTGTCAACCAATTCAGTAGTTTCCTGGGGTTTTGTGTAAACAGTGACAGGCTGCAATGTTCTGCCTCGTTTGCTGTATTGCTGCTCTTTGGTTGTGGGTTCTTTGTTGCCTTATCCCACTTGCCTTATGCAATGCTCTGTGTGGTTACAGTTCTATGTTGTGTGCTGCAGCACTGCTGCCTCTTCCCCACATCTTCTCAGTGCTAATGGTTGTGTTGCCATCATAGCCTCAATTTCATCTCAATTGGCACCTTTTACAGCCATTTTCCCACAGACCATGTTCTTCTCATCCCATTTGCCTTAGCAATTCTTTGTGTGGTTACAGTTCTATGTTGTGTGTTGCAGCACTGCCCGCCTCTTCCCAACATGTCCTCATGGTTGAGTTGGGCTCATAGCCTTCATTTCATCTCAATTGCCTCCTTTTACAGCCATTTTCCTCCAGTCTGTGCTGTTGCCCTTGTTTTCTGTGTGCCATGGTTTCTTCCAACAAACAAACGATGACACATGATCATCATATAGGAGGACTTTTTCTTTTGCTGATCTCTGTATTTTGTGGAAGGTAAAGCCCAATGCCCAAGGCTTGCGGACTAGCCTTCGACTTTACCAAGTGTAAAGACCTGTAAAGACGATTATTTTTGTGTGTTTAATCAATATACTCCTTACCTGAAGAAAATTCCAAAATAAAAATTTAATTTGCCAAAGTTCAAATTTTAAAATGTATTATATTTTTCAGCACACAAAGCTGCCAAGGCACTATGGTAACAGTTCCATGCAAACAAATAACTATGCAAATTTGATCACTAAATCATAGTAAAAAGAGTGAAACGTGAATGCCCCGTTCCCCCTACCCACTGAACTGCAGATTTTCTTACTGGCGAAATTTCGCCCAAAAGAGAAAAATAAAACTTAAAACATTTGAAAATGAAGTGATCTTGAGGTGTTTTAAAGGCCAAAAGTGAGGAAAAAAAAGAAAAAATCACCCGATTTCTATAGTTGGTTTCCAATGTGTAGCAGCCATACATATAGACGGTCGATTTTTAAAATTGTATTTCATATGTGGTTTATAGCTAGATTGACTAAATCTTCTAGGGATGATCGCCATTTTTTTTAACTTCTTACTATGGCCGATCGCCACTTAGGCTACATTAAAAATTCCTAAAAAGAAATACTGCTGAGTTGCCATGTATATGTGCCAGTAGATCTGAAGATGCACTGACAGTCCTTGCCACTATCCCCCAGACGGACGCAGAAAGCAAAGGACATGCAGGAGGAGTCCTATATGGAAGAGACAGATGGATCACGGAAAGGCTGTCAGGGTTAGGGGCACCCAGTGGAGGCCCTTAGGGACAGGGGCAAGCACTGTCAGTGCATTTAGATTCTAAGTTTTTAAGACCGCTTGGCCATAAAATGGGGAAACCAACTTGCTTGCCAGATCCTTTTTCCTTCACAAGAATATATATAGAAACTGAACCTCTTGAATGCACAATTTACACTCCCTCCCCGAGGCGATTTGGCACCTTATTTCTCTGTTACCTTCCCCGGTCCCAGCCTTCTTCTTTTGTTGGCTACATATCAGTGTTTTTTTAGGAATATTTTTTTTGTAGCCTAATTTGCCATCCTCCATATGAAGATGTAGAAAAATGGCGATCATCCTTAGGAAGATTTAGCCAAATCTGGCTATAATCCAGATATTAAGTAGAAATATTTAATAAACATCTATGTTTATGGGTACATGCTCAAAACCAAATATATAAATGCGGTGATTTTTACTATATTTTTTTCATGTTTGACCATGGAAAGTCTTCAAAATCACTTCATTTTCAAATTTTTAATTTCTTTTTTTGGAAAATTTTCGCCAGTAAAAAGAAGGCTGCTACATAAAAAGCTGAAAAAGAGAAATACTAATTTTAAAGTGCTAAATTCAAGTGTTTTTTGAGACTTTCAATAGCCAAAATTTGAGAGAAAAGAAAATCGCCAATATCTATATGTGGTTCAAAGTAGGTAGCCAAAAATATACTAGGATGTCTAAAAAACACTTACTTTCAAATTTAGCTTATAATCAAATCTGGCTAAATCTTCCTACGAATGATTGCCACTCTGACTACATCACAAAATTGACCCCAAAAAAACATTGCCCAATCCATGGCTTGGGCAGTAATTCTGTGTGAATTAGGGAAGAGAGGTGGGTGTGGGGAAGTTTTTGTCCCAACCGAGGCAACCGGGAGAGTGCTTTATTAGTGCGGCGCGCGAGAGCAGGGACCCAAACGGTGGACAGCACAGCTTCTTTCCTCTTCAACGCTGGCGCAGCTGGCTGATTCAACATTGGAAGCCAGATTAGGTTGATTTGTCAGGCAGCGGAAGTGGGTTAGCCTATGGCCACACCACTTGCTCGCAGGTCGAGACTTCTGCAACGATAGACCCCTCAATCCATATACTATATCACAAGTCCCTGACACACACCTGCTACTCAACGAAAGGTCCACAGTTAACAGATTCATAATTCCAGCCGCACCTGTGGGGTACTTACTACTACTAACATAAAGACAAAAACAAGGTCAAGAAATTCGATAAGGAGCTTTGCATCCTTTGAAACATAAGGGTTGTAAGTTGATAAGGAGCTTGCATCGCATGAAAGTTGTTTGGATTTGGACTGGTGTTGGTCAGTTCCGAGTTTCTGGTCGGGTCTGGGTTTGGATCTGGATCTAAGAACCAGATTCGGTGGGTCTGCATGGACCCAGAACTGGCCAAGAACCAAACCTGATGGGTCTATATGGATGTAGACTTGGCCGAGAATCGGACCAGACATGTTTACATGGACCTAAACATGGGTGCATCTTTAGGGCTTTTGATAAGGTCCGGGTCATAGGGTTAGGTAAGGGATAGGGTCCTAGGTTTTAAAATTGTTTAGAGTTTCTAGGGTCTAGGGTCTTAGGTTTGAATTTTAAGGTTCTAGTCTTTAAGGTCTTAGGTCCTAGCTTTAACCTTTAATATCATTATAAATTTTTTATTTCATGATTTGGTAGTGGAAATTGTGTGAAATTTGTTTTTTTAATGGGTTTGTATCTTTTTCATATAGATATGCCATATGTTTAAAAGATCTATGAAGCATGTATAAATAGGATGCAAAAAATTTATCCACACGATAAAAATTCATCTTATTTATACATGTTTTGGATGCATGATATTCATGTGCAAAAAATATGAACCCATGAAAAAATAAATTTCACACGATTCTTATTACCAAACCATGAGATGGGAAGTTTGTAATGATATTAAAACATCTTTAGTGACAACACTAAACAACCTCTACACAAATGTGTTGTGATGTTCCTATGTTGTTTTTTATTATTGTCCTTGGCAACATGTTGGGAAACACTTTGGAAACCCATTGGGAAGCTAAAAAACCTGGATGGGAATACCATGGTGGGAGCAATTTTTGGAACATCAAAAATAAAAAAAACTTATAACCAACTAGAAATTAACTTTGGAATTATCTTTGAAAATAAATTGAGATTTGACCTTAGCTTAAACCTGAAACCAAAGGTTCTTATAAAGGTTGGACTTGCTAAACCAAGAATTGTTGGTCAAATAATTAAATCCAACCCCATAACTAGCTAATTTTAATTTTTAAATTAGAGGGTCTGTTATTTTACAAAAAAACTATAGACCAAACTTGATGGTTCTTGTAAGATGTTGACAAATATATAACTTGGAAAAAATTAAGGGGCTTGACAAACAAGGAATTTGAAAATGAACATGAATTAAATAATTTGAATAAGACATGATGCAAAATTTGGCATTACATGGCCCAGGAATACAAAAATCACAATTTGTGTTAGTGAGATTGAAAGTGGTGCCTTTCAAATCTCTTATTATACTATCCAATGAACCTTTTAAAAGATCATCAACCTTTTAGAAAGTTACACCAAAATTTTTCAAATAAATTTTTAATGGATAATTTTTTAGAAACCACATCTTTTGTGGACCATATCTTTTTAACGTTTTTGCCAATTATTCTTTTTTTAAAAAATTCTTCTAATTACATCTTCTAAAAATTTCTAAGCATATTATTCCTAGATCTTTTCTAAAACTTCTAGAAACTTCCCTTATAATTTATTGTCCATGGTAGTAACATAATATAGGTATTTAGCTTGGTAGGTACCTATTTAATAGGTAGTAATTACCAACATGGCTAGTAATATTTAATAGTTAGTAAGTAATAAATGTTAAGTGTTGACTTGCTACTTAATAGGTACATAAGTAGGTAGTATGTATTTAGTAATTAATACCGAAGTAAACTTATTAACATAGGTAGGTTAGTCATGTAATCGCAAAGACGATTAAGGGTATATATGACTATGGACATATGATTACATGACAAAGTTAGGACATAGTTGAAAAATGTTTTAGTCATGAAAGACATGTTTTGGCATTGTGAATGAATCCTTCAATTTGAAAGGTTCTTAAAACAAGGTAGGTTAAAAAAAAATTGGGGGGGGGGGGGGGGGGTTTAGAGTCCCCCCAACAAATTTTTTTTTACTCTCAAATAAAAAAAAAGGGGGTTTTTCCCTTTTTGC
>Ga0116231_10005668_pt1 | contig 24447 bp, 19 predicted proteins | sample S1TSphgellanicum_2_FD_89695 | JGI IMG/M metagenome (GOLD analysis project Ga0116231, IMG submission 89695) | Host-associated microbial communities from peat moss isolated from Minnesota, USA - S1T2_Fd - Sphagnum magellanicum MG | ecosystem: Host-associated > Plants > Peat moss > Unclassified...
GATGGACAACGCCCAAATGGTCGATCACATCGTGGAGTTGGTCGAGGCCCGGGCCAAACAGATCCAGGCGGACGAGGCCAAAACCCTCGCAAACGCCGCCTCGCCCGTCACGGCGGCCGCCGAATAGTGCTTTCCCGTCTGATCGGCGGGTTCAGGCTCGTCCTCCTTCTCCCCCTATATATCGGCCTGGTCTTGATCGACGAGCCGGCGCGGTGGATCGCCCTCGGCCTTTACCTGGTTTCAGTCCTCGCAGGATGGATAAAGGCCAGGATCGAGCCTCAAGATAAGACGCCAGAGCGTATCGGCGACGTGCTCTTGACCCTCGTCATGACGGTTGGTCTGGCGGTCGGCGGCGTGACAACCATTGGCTCGGCGGCGGCCTGCGCGGTCCTCGTCGGCTGTGGTTTGATGCGGCTGGCGCCGGCCCCCGTCCTGGCGCCCGGTTTTGACAGCACAAGGCTCGGGTCGGGCGAGCGCGCAATAAAGCGGTTCGCCGTCCTAAGTTTCGCCTTGACGCTGGCGCCAAGGATCGCGGGCGTTCCGCCTGACGTCGATACGCATCACCTCGGGGGCGTCATGCTCCTGGTCTGCAGCGGCCTCGACTTCATGGGCGTGATGCTAGAGCGCTATCGCCTGGGCCGAATTGCGGTGATCCTGAGCGAATGACGCCTGCGTCATCTTGCAAGGGCGCACGCGGCCTGATTACCTCCCCCCACCCGACAGGAGGATAAATCATGGCCATTGACGGCGACTGGAACATTGCGGTGAACTCGCCTATGGGCAAACAGGAGAGCAAACTCTCGTTTCAGTCCAGCGGCTCGACGATCACGGGCACCGCTTCGGGACAGGGTCAGACCCAGCCTATCTCGAACGGCGTGATCGACGGCGACACTGTAAAATGGTCTGCCTCGATCACCTCGCCGTTTCCGATGACCCTCGAGTTCACCGGAACCCTCGCAGGCGATAGCCTCGATGGCAGCGTGAAGGCCGGCTCCTTCGGTTCTTTCCCCTTTACGGGCACGCGGGCCTAACCGGCCGAGGCCCTGCGATCCTGGCCTGACACGCTCCGAAACGGGGCTCAAGGGCCAGGATCCAAACCCTCCACGCCCGACCGGCCGGTCACGCGCACGTCCTGGCCCGCGGGCGCACGCCCAGAACCTCTGCGCAGGGGGCGGCGCACGGCCGCCGACGAGGGCCCATCATTCATCCAGCCCCCGACGAGCCCTTCGCGGTCTGTGGTCCAGCTGGGGTTCGACAGCGTCCTGGCGCGTCGTCGCCGCGCCGATCAGCTCGGGCGCGATAGGGGCGTTCAGCGCCGCCGTTTCGCCGCAAGCGCCTCCAGATACGCTTTGGCCGCCGGCTTGTTTTCATGTTCGGCCCAGTCCAGCGCCGTGCCTCGGAAAAGGGTGTCGAGGATGTCGTCCCGTGCGCCGTGGGCGACCAAAAGCTCAAGCATGGGCACATCATCGGCGTTGGCCGCCTGGTGTAGGGCCGTTGAATGGGCATGGATGGGCAAGGCCGCGTCGACGTTTGCGCCGGCGGCCAGGCACATCCGGGCGGCCTCGAGCCGACGGTTGATCACTGCAAGACCGAAGGCGGTCTGCCGCTCCGCCGGCGAGGCGCTGGCCAGCAGCAGCTCGAGGCGATCAAGCGCTCCAAGCGCCGCTGCAATCGGCGCCGTGAGCGGATGTCCTGCGCCGAGCAGGATGCGGATGGGTTCGACCAGGGCATGTCCGAGGGCGCCCAGCACGACGGGTTCAGTCGCTTTGGCCCCTGCATCAAGGAGCGCGATCATCAGAGGACCAAGCAGGCCCGCAGCGTGCGCCTGAGCGGACGTCACGGCGAGGCCGAGGGTATAGTCCAGATCCTCCTGAGCGGCGCCGCGCGCCGTGATGACCCTAGCGCACTCCACCATGCCCGGGGGCATGGGAACCACAAGGTCCGGGTTGTCAGCGGTGAACCAGAGGAGCTTGGGATCGCCGAAGTACTGATGTCGCCGCGCCTTTCGATAGCACTCCGGCTCAAGGATGCGCTCAGTGAGGAGCCGGGGATGCTGGTCCAAAAGGCGCGCCAGGGCCTCAGCGTCGCCCGCATGAATGGCCGCGACCGCTTCGCGAAACCGGGGATCCTTGATCACGGGCCGCTGCAGGAGCTCTGAGATGGCGTCCTTGTCCTCGGCGTCGCCTCTTTGGGCCGCGTCGGCGGGCGTGTCTCCATGGCGGTCACGCATCCATTCCAGTGCGCCCTCGGCGATGAGGAATTCCACAAAACTCAAGGGCCCTGTGCGTGCGGCGGCGTGCAGGGGAGTCTCACCTGTCCAGTCGGTATGGATAAAAGCGCCGGCCCTCAAAAGGGCGCGGGCGGTGGCGATCTTGGCCGCTGCGGGCGCTTGGGCCGCGGAGGCGGCCCAGAGCGGGCGCCCCGGATCGCTAGGATCGCCCTCGGCCGCTGCACCGGCCTCGAGCAGGCGGACCACGGTTTCGGCGTCGGCCGCCGCGGCGGCCTCATAGATGGTCGAGGGCGCCCTCTTGGCCTTGGCCGCTGCGAGCAGATCCGCCCAGCTCGCAAACCCCTGGTCCGCCGCCGTGCGCCGTTGCGCTTCGGCGAGTTTGACAGACTCGGCCCGGGCGCGCCGTTTGGCCGCCTCTCTAAGAAATTCCAGGGAGGGGCGGCCGGGCAGGCCCTCTTGGGGCCGCCCGATCGGACCGTCTTCATCGTTGGACATGGCGCGTCCTTTTTAAGAGCGCCCGGCGTCCGCTGGCGGGCAGGAAAGGCCGTGTATGACCGTCCGACATCTGAAAGATCGGCGGGCTTAGCCTTCTCCGCGGACGGGCGGCGGCCGTTTTCGCCGTTTGTCCTGAATAAACCGGCCGCATCGGTGCGGCAAGGGCGTCGACGGAGCCCGCCAGGGCAAGGCACGCATCACGACGGACCCTGCGCAAGCCTTGGCGCGCAGCCGCCAGCTTGCCCTTGCGCCTTCCGGCGACTAGCTAGCGCCTCCATGCGTCTTCCTCAAGCCAAACTCGATCAGGTCCTCGACCGCTTTCACGAGGTTGAGGCAAGAATGTCGGCCGCCTCGAATGGCCCTGAGATCGTCAAGCTTGGAAAGGAATACGCCGAACTAAAACCGGTGGCTGAAGCCGTGGAGGCCCTAGCCCGTGCCCATGTGGAGGTTAGAGAGGCCGAAGAGATGGCGAGCTCTGCCGATATCGAACTCGCCGCCATGGCGCGCGAGGAGCTCGCAAACCTTCTGACCCGCCTCCCTGATATGGAGCATAGCGTCGCTCTGCTCTTGGCGCCCAAGGACAAGGACGAGAACGCCTCCGCTATCCTTGAGGTGAGGGCCGGCACCGGCGGCGACGAGGCGGCCCTGTTCGCCGGCGACCTTTTTCGGATGTACCAACGCTATGCTCAGCTGCACGGTTGGAGGCTCGAGGTCGAGGACGCCTCGGAAGGCGAAATGGGCGGCTACAAGGAGGTGATCGCGTCGATTACCGGCGAGGGCGTGTTTGGCCGGCTGAAGTTCGAAAGCGGCGTCCACAGGGTTCAGCGGGTTCCGACGACGGAGACGCAAGGGCGGATCCATACCTCCGCCGCCACCGTCGCGGTCCTGCCGGAACCTGAGGACGTCGAGATCGAGATCAACGACGCGGATTTGCGCATAGACACCTACCGGTCTTCCGGCGCCGGTGGGCAGCATGTCAACAAAACCGATTCCGCCGTTCGCATCACCCATCTGCCGACGGGTGTGGTGGTCACCTCATCGGAGAAGTCGCAACATCAGAACCGTGCGAAGGCGATGAAGGTCCTGAAGGCCCGGCTCTATGATATGCAGCGCACCGCCCTTGACAGCGCGCGCGCCGAAAGCCGCAAGGAGCAGGTCGGCTCCGGCGACCGGTCCGAGCGAATCCGCACATACAACTTTCCGCAAGGCCGCGTCAGCGATCATCGCATTAACCTTACCCTCTACAACCTCCCTAAGATCATCGAAGGCGAAGCCCTCGATGAGGTGATTGACGCCCTGATCGCTGATGATCAAGCGGCGCGCCTGGCCCAGCTTGAAGAGGGCTGGAACCTCTGACGCGCAGGCGATAAGCGGCGAGGCCCCGGGGCCTGGGTGCGTATTGGGCCCGCGCCGTCGGGCCTGCGAAGCTGATCATCTAGGTCCACGCCGATAGAGCTTGAGGGCGCATAGACCCATGCCCTCCTAGGCGGCGATGGCCAGGCGTAGGGCTGAACGGGTCGACGGTATCAAGGCCGATTCGGAGCGGGCGCCGTAGGGCGGCACTGGAGCGCGGAACATCATTTCGAGGTCTCTGCGAAGAGAGGCTTCGCCCGCGTATAGCGCACGCAGTTCGAGCGAACGGCGCACGATGGCGGGCGTCTGGTCCTCCTCGGGTATCTGCAGAACCGATGGCTTGCCTGCGCGGCGCGCCGACGCGCGCGAGGAATGCAAAGATAACAGGGCCGAGAGCGCCAAACCGATGAATACGGGGCTGGTCCAGATCAGAAAATATCGGTCGAGCAAAAGAGCGGCGGCGGCTCCCGCCACACCCAAGGCGACATGGGTGCGATGCGCGCGCCAGGCTTCCCGGCGGGTCAGCTCGCCGCCCTCGCGGCGTTGGGCGGCCCAACCGCTATCGCGACCCACGAGCACCTCGACGACGGCGACCGTCTGCATGACCATGGTCACCGGAGCGGTGAGGGTGGAGAGGGCGCTCTCCAAGATCAAGCCCGCCGCCATCCGGCGAGCCCCCCCGAAACCCTTTCGAGTCGCAGGGTCGAGCACGGCCAGGGCGTAGGCCATGAGTTTCGGCGCGAGCAGGAGCGAAACGGTAAGCCCGAAGAGCGCCAGAACCTCACGTTTGGCGCCGACGGTGTTTAGGATTTCCCCTGGCCAGACCAGGGCGCCGCCGGCCAGGAACACCAGCCATAACATGGGCGCAAGATAGCTCAGCACCCCGCGGAGCAGGTGCAGACGGCTGACCCAGTGCAGCCCTGCCGCATTCAAGAGCCGCGCGTGCTGCAGATTGCCCTGGCACCAGCGTCTATCCCTCTGCGCCATGTCGAGCAGGGTCGGCGGGGTCTCCTCATAACTGCCGCTAAGGTCTAACGCCATGCGCACGGCCCAGCCCCGCCGGCGCAAAAGCGCCGCCTCCACAAAGTCGTGGCTGAGGATGTGGCCTCCGAACGGTTTGGCGCCACGAAGGTGGGGCAGGCCCGCGCTTTCGGCGAAGGCTTTCACCCTCACCATGGCGTTGTGTCCCCAGTAATTGCCCTCAGAGCCAGACCACCAGGCCTGTCCCACTGCGAACAAAGGACCATAGAGCCGGTTGGCGAACTGTTGCAGGCGCGCGAACGGGGTCTCGGCGTTGATGATGGAGGGGACGGTCTGCAGGAGCCCCAAGCGCGGGTCCCGCTCCATCTGCGCGGTCAAGCCAACAATCGTCTTCGCCGACATCAGGCTGTCGGCGTCGAGGATCAGCATATAGGCGTAGCCGCCGCCGTAGCGACGCACCCAGTCGGCGATATTGCCTGCCTTTCGGTCGGTGTTCACGGGCCGGCGGCGATAGTAGACCGCAGCGCCGTCCCTGAGGCGCGCTTTCAACCTGATCACGCCGGCCGCCTCGGCGCGGGCGATCACCGCATCGCGGGTGTCGCTGAGCATGTAGAGGTCATAGCGGTTTCGGGCGCCCGCCGCGGCGAGGTCTTCTGCGATCGCCTGTACGGCCGAGAGCACCTGGGCGGGGTCTTCATTAAAGACCGGCATCAGAATAGCGGTTCTCTCGCCGGATGCCTCGTCGTCCTGATCTGGCTGAAGCCCGGCGGCGGGATTTGCCAGCAGGCTCGCAAATCCCGCCGCCGCGGTCGTGAAACCGAAACCGATCCACCCCGAGAGCACGAACGTGAGAATAATGACCAGGCACTCCGGAGCGCTGAACCCTCCGGGCTTAAGGACATCCATGGTGAGACCGGCCGCAACCAAGGCGATCACCAGCGAGCCTGCCATAACTATGAGCCGTGGCCCCCAGGCGGCGGCAGGGCCGGGACCCCCGGGCGGCGGCGCCTGCCCAAGGTCCTGGTCGGGCATGTCGAGGGGCATCGGTTTGGGGGTCAGACGCAGAAACGCAAAGGGCGCGCCCTTTGCGCCTCCGGCGCGTGCGGCGGCGCTATAGGGCGCGAACATGCGGGGCGGGAAGCTGGTCTTGAGCATTTTTGGGACCGCCCGGTCGCCGGGCGATCGCGCGCCGGTCGCATACCTGTCCGCTGAGTTCATAAGCACGGGCCCGTCTCGCTGCTTCGAGCCCTGAACCGATCAGGGGCGATAAAAAAGCGCCCCCCGACCCTCGAGAGCCAGTCTAATCCGGCCAAACCGGGCGCATGTGACAGCTTTCTGACAATCAATGCAGAAAACGCCGCCGATCGCCGGATTACGCCCCATTGCGCATCAGATGGCCGCAGACGCCGGGACGCAAGACAGACCCATCCTCCCTGTCTCGTTCTCCCTGTTTTTCGGCGCTAATCGCAACGGAAGGGCGCGTTCGGTGTTTCGACGCGGATCAAGCCCGGGAGCGCGTGATGTCCCATAAGGATCTTCTTGCCGACACAGGACGCCGAAGCCTTCTCGTCGGCGGCGCCGTCGCGGGCGCGGCCATGGCCGCCGGCGCGGCGGCGGCGCCGACCCCAGACGGCCGCTCGGATACTGAGCCGCGCGAGCTCAATGGCGCGCCCATGCCCGAGCCTCCGGCCGAGCGAAGCGCTGGACCCATCCGGCCTGGTCGGGGCAGCGCCCTGACCAACAAGATTGCAGTTGTCACCGGCGCGGCCCGAGGCATCGGCCGCGCCATCGCCGTCGAGTTCGCCGCGAACGGCGCAGATGTGGTCTGCATCGATATTTGCGGCTTTGTCTCATCCGCGTCGAACGCCAAGCCGGCGACGCCTGCAGATCTCGACGAGACCTTGCGCCAGATCCGCTCTTACGGGCGTAAGGGCGAGGGGATAAAGGCAGATATTCGCGATATCTCGGCTCTGCGCCGGATCGCCGACGACGTCCACCAGCGCTACGGCAGGATCGACATCGTCGTCGCCGACGCTGCGATCCAGCGCTGGGTTCCCCTCCTTCAGATGTCCGACGCGGACTGGCGCGATGTGATCGACAACAACCTCAACGGCACAGCCAACACCATAAGGGCCTTTGCCCCGAAGATGGTGGCTCAAAAGCGCGGACGGATCATTGTCTTGTCTTCGATGCAGGGCCTGCACGGCACCAAGGACGCCGCCAGCTACTCTGCATCAAAATGGGGGATCATCGGATTGATGAAGTCCGCCGCGATGGAGCTTGGCGAACACAACATCACCGTAAACGCCTTGCTGCCCGGCCTCGTCGATACGGCCCTTACCCGCTACGAAAAACGCCTGAGCGAAACCGCCGGTGAAGAGGGACAAACGATAGCAGCCCCCTCGCCGCAGCAGGCATGGGACATTCGTGCGCCGACCGTGCCGTTGAAGGTCGGCTGGCTGCAGCCGGACGATATTTCCCCAGCGGCGGTGTTTCTGGCGTCCGACGCTGCAGCTCAGGTCACCGGCGCGGAATACCAGGTGACCGGGGGCGACAGCGCCAAGGATATCTAAGGCTCGCCTGCCACTCTCCCCTGGGCGCGTGTTCCGGGAGGGTGAGCCGTCTCGGTTTCGATTTCTGCATTGAGCGCAGCGCCGGTAAGAATCACGATGATGGAAAGCCAGAGCCAGGTCATGAAGGCGACGACTGCCCCTAAGGCGCCGTAGGTGCGCTCATAGTGTCCGACGTGTCCCATGTACCATGACAGACCCATCGATACCGACAACCAGGCGAAACTTGAGAGGGCGCTGCCGACTGTGGCCCAGCGCCAGGGCCCAGGGGGGCGGCAGGGTCCATATCGATAGAGCAAGGTCAGGCTGAAGGCGGCTGCGGCGAACAGCAACGGCCATCGCAACATGGCCGACATCTCAGGATCGAGCGGGCCCCTCCAGCCGAGGGCGTGCAGCGCCGGCGGGCCAGCCAGCAAAACGCCGAAGGCCGTCATGGCGAAGGATAGGCCAGCGACGCTGAAGGCGAGGGCGACCAGGTTGAGGCGGATCAGGCCCCGCGTCTCACGGGCGGAGTATGCGGTGTTGAGGCCGACGAAGAGGACCTTGACCGCCCCGCTGGCTGACCACAAGGCAGCGATCAGGCTGACGGCGAACGCCAAGCCTAGAGCGGGATGTTTGCCTTTGGCGAGCTTTGTCATCTCCTCGGCTGCAAGGGTGAGGGCCCCGCGTGGCATCACGCCGGCCAGGAGGCTCAGATGACGCGGCGCCTGGCTGACATCGGCGAAAAGGCCATAGAGCGAGACGAAGGCGCCCATGGCCGGAAACATGGACAAAAGCGCGAAGAAGGCGACGCCGCCGGCTAGCTGGGGAATCTTGTCTCGATTGAACGCGCGCCAGGTGCGAACGGCGATGCTGAGCCAAGCCAGTCTCAAGCTCAAGACGGCGCCTCGAGCGCATCAAGCGTGGTGCGCTCAAGCCCTCTGATCAGACCCTCTGGCCCGGCCGAAGGCGCGAGGTCCCTGCCCGCGGACATTGCCCCGAATGTGGCCGCTCGCCCCGTTGGCGCTCCGGGCTGGCTCAATCGTCTTCTCCAAGTCCCCCAAAAACCGAAAGGGCGCCGGGCGTGGCTGTCCTAAAGGCCGCAGCAGCTTGCACCGGAAGCCTGCGGAGCGCTATGCGGACTTATGCTCGGAACGGTCCAAGCCCTTTATCGCCACCCTGTGAAGGGCTTCACGCCCGAGGCCCTGGCCGGGACCGAGCTTAAGGCCCATGACGATTTTCCGGATGACCGGCTGTACGCGGTCGAAAACGGGCCTTCAGGTTTCGACCCCGACCGACCCGCTTTCGTCTCGAAGACCCGCTTCACCGTCCTGGCGCAGATACCAGAAGTCGCCCTGATCAGAACACGCTATGACGACGGGGTGCTCACCGCTGAGGCGGACGGACGCGGAGGAACCGCCTGCGACCTTCGAACCGCGGCGGGGAGGACCGCCTTCGGAGCCTGGCTTGAAACCGCTGTCCCGCCCGTTCATGTCCGCGGCCCGTTCAAAGTGGTGCACGCGCCGGGCCATCGTTTCATGGACCACCCGAAAGGGGCGGTCTCCCTCATCAACCTCTCAAGCGTAGCCGACCTTGGCGCGAAGATCGGCAAGCGGCTTGACCCTCTGCGGTTCCGCGCGAATGTCTACATCGCGGGCTGGCCGGCCTGGGTGGAAACCGCCCTGACGCCCGGTTCGCGCCTCCGCCTCGGCGGTGCTGAGATCGAGGTGTTCAAACCGATCAAGCGATGTGTCGCGACCCATGTGGATCCGCAGACGGGTCGTCGCGACATCGACGTCGTCGACGCCCTGCGCACCTTCGAGGGCCATGTTGACTGCGGCGTTTATGTGCACGTGATCGAGGGCGGCCCGGTGTCGATTGGCGACCCCGTCGAGGTCCTGATCGCCGAGGCCGCCCTGACGGAGGCGACGTTATCGAAACCCTAGTCTCAGCCTGGACCGCCGCGCGAAAGCGCCTCGAGGCCGCCGGTGTGGACAGCCCGGCGATCGACGCACGGCTTCTGCTCGAGGTGGCGGCCGACGTCAGCAGAACGCAGATCGTCACCGACCCCTACAGGGCCTTGACCACTGACCAGAAAGCCCGCTTCGACGACTACCTCTCGAGGCGCGAACTTCGCGAGCCTGTCAGCCATATTATCGGTCGCAAGGGGTTCTGGAAGATCATGCTCGGGGTGAACCGGCATGTGCTGACCCCGCGCCCGGACACCGAAGTCATCGTCGATCTGGTGTTGGCCGCCTTTCCAGAGCATCGCTCTTTCTCATTGCTTGACCTAGGGATCGGATCGGGCGCGATCGCCTTGGCCATTCTTGCCGAGCGCCCGCAGGCTGAGGCGCTTGGGGTCGATGTTTCCGAAGAGGCGCTAGCGGTCGCTCGCGACAACGCCGCCAATCTCGGTCTCGATGCTCAGCTGGCCCTCCTGCGCGGCGACTGGACCCAAGGTCTCGCCGACGCGAGTTTCGACCTTGTCGTCTCCAACCCGCCCTATGTCTCAACCGCAGAGATCGAGACCCTCGATCCAGAAGTGAAGGACCACGAGCCGCGCCTGGCCTTGGACGGCGGTCAGGACGGCCTTGACGCCTATCGGCGGCTCGCGGCGGAGGCTTTGCGTGTGCTCAAGCCCGATGGTCTGGTCGCGTTCGAGATCGGTCATACTCAGGCGAGCGCGGTCTCAAATCTCCTCGAGGCGGCAGGCGCTAAGGACATCCGGGTTCACCGGGATCTGGCCGCCCGCGACCGTGTTGTAACTGCGGCCAAGAAACCCCTTGGAAATCCCTTCCCGAATCGCTAGATGAGCGATTGTCTCCACTCAACAAAGTGTCGCCGCTGGACTTTGCGGTGATCGAATTGGGAAGCTAGGCGCGGACGACGTCCACGTTAGGGCGGAGATCGACACGATAGGCGATGTCGGATCCATCGGCGGCCATTTGGGCCCCGCTCGCCTCCTGCGCACGACAATCCCGGCGAGGGTCGCCACCGGATCGCCTGCGCGACCCAGACCATTGCAGCGTCATGAGTTACGGCACGATGAGAGACTTCAAGGGGATGAAACGGCAGCGCGGTCGCAACCGCGGCGGCGGGGGGGGCGGTAGCGGCGGCAAGCCGCAGCAGAACGCCAACCGTGCGTTCGACTCAAACGGACCCGACAACATCAAGGTCCGAGGCCATGCCCAGCATGTGTTTGAGAAGTACCAGCAGCTTGCCAGAGACGCGACCTCGTCTGGCGATCGGGTGCTGGCCGAAAACTTCCTGCAGCACGCTGAACATTATTTCAGGGTGCTGCGCACCTTGCAGCCCAACCGACCGATCGCCGAATTCGTCGCACGCGACAGTTTCTCGGGCTACGATATCGACTTTGAGGATGAGAGCGGGGCACAGGCCCTTCCAGATGAAACGCCGATGGACGGCCAGGGCGAGGGGCAAGGCGAGACCGGCGAGGCGCAGCGTGGCGACTATCAGTCCCGCGACCATCGCGATCAGCGTGAGGGCCGCTGGGAAAACCGCCAGAACGGCCAGAACGGGCAAAACAGCGGCCAACGCGACGATCGTGGTCCCCGCGACGGGCGCGATCGGGAGCGCAACCGGTTCGACCGCGACCGCCCGCGTGACGATCGCGGCTACTCCGCAGACAGCCAGACTGGCGAAGGGCGTGACACGCAGGGCGAGCGTCCCCGAGACGACCGGTCCCGTGACGACCGGTCCCGAGACGACCGGTCCAGGGACGAACGGCCCAGGGATGAGCGCCCGCGCGACGATCGGCCAAGGGAGGATCGGCCAAGGGAGGATCGGGGCGGCTATCGCGACCGCGATCGGAGCGCGCGCGAGGAGCGCGCCGCGGCGCCGGGTGATGAGCGTCAACGCAGCGACCGGGGCGAGCGTCGCGAGCGGGCGTACGAGCCACGCGCCGAACGCACCGATCCCTTACCTGTGGTCGAGCCTGACGCCCGGCCGCTGACGGCTGAAGCTGCGGTTTCGCCGCCGCCTGCTGAAGAAGGCGCCAGGGTGCTTAGATCTCGGGACGGGGAAACCAGCCACGCTCCAGCCTTTCTCCAGGCCGCGCCGTCCCCCTCGGGAGATGATGCGCCGCCTAAGCGCCCTCGCGGTCGCCCCCGCAAGATCAAAGACGCCGCCTCCGAGGAGGCTTAGGGGTCCGCCCTGTTCGGATAACGGCAGAGCCGCGCCGCGAACAGATCATTGGAAAGCGTGCGCCGCCGCGGTTCTAAACCTGGTCTTCGCAGGCGTTCGGACCTCCCCCGACCCCTGTGAGCGCGCCGTGCTGCACCTTCCTGGCTATAAAGACCGGCGTCTAAGCCCGAGGCGTAACGCGATCATCCTGGGCTGGCTTCATCCTCGGGGCCCCGCAGGGTCCAGCCGCGACGTCTTAGAGCCACCAGAAAGTAGCCGGCGGCCAGGGCGGCGACGGCGAGGGCTGCGAATAGGCCGGAGCGGCCATCGCCTGGATCCAGCCAATCTGCCCAAAGCACGCCCACAAGGGCGACCAGGGCCACGATCGGCGTCATCGGAAATCCCCAAAGCCGGAACAAGCCGTGTCGGGTCGCGCCGCTGGCCCTGCCGAGGATGACGCCCACGCATAGAAAGCTGTAGACCACCGCCACGCTCGTGCCCGTGGCGATCAGCAGCAGCCTTAGCGGGATGAAGCAGAGCCCGCAGCTCAGCGCTCCCGCGAAGAGCGTCGCGGCCCACGGCGATCCAAAGCGTGGGTGCACGCGGTCCAAGACCCGGTTCACCGGCGCCGCCCAAGTCTCGTCCCGCCCGGTCGAATAAAGCTGCCGGGCGCTCAGCAGCACGGTAGCGATCACCGCATTGAGGATGGCGAAACCGATGGCGACCCCCATGACCACGGCCAAGGCATGGCCGCCCTGGTTATCGATGAAGCTCATGAAGACGGCGTGCGCTCGCAGGAGCCGCGCCAGATCAGGGGCCCCGGTGAGCATGGCGGTAAGCGGAACCAGCTCGGCCACAAGGGTGATCAGCAGGGCCAGGACGATCGCGCGCCCGATCCGTCGGGGCGCCTCATGCGTCTCCTCGGCGAAATAGACCGCGCCGCCGTAACCGTCGTAGGCAAAGATCGCCACCGCGACCGCCAGCCCAAGCGCGGCTGTCGGGGTCGAAACGAGGGCCAACCCGTTTACGGTCTGCGGATGCATGAGCAGAGCCAACGGGCTCCGCAAAGGGTGAATCAAGCCGAGCGCCGCCAGCACCGCCACCGCCAGGATCTCCACCAAAAGGAAGCCTCCGGTGACAAGGGCGTTGGTGCGGACATTCAGAACTCCGAGCAGGGCCGACCCTATGATCACGATGAGGGCGACGGGGATCGGCTGGAGACCCGGGATCATGGCCCCGAAATATTCCGATACGCCGAGGGCGAGCACTGCGGTGCCGAGAAGCGTGTTGCTGAGGTTCAGGGCCATGACGATGAAGCCCGGCATGGGGCCGACCGTACGTCCGACCAGGGAATACTCACCGCCGGCGATCGGGAAGGCGGAAGAGAGTTCGCCATAGACCTGGGCCATGCAAAGGGCGATCAGGCCAGCGAAACCCATCGAGATCAGGGCGCCGGTGCCCGCCTGGCTTATTACGTCCGGGACGATGACGAACACAGATGAGGCCGGGGTTTCGGCCGACAGGGTCAGAAACAACACTCCAAGGAGCTTCATCGACCGCGTCAGAGGCGCGGTTTGCATCGGGACCGGAGAACTCATTTTGCTCAAGCTGGAGCAAGGCCTCTCCAAGGTCCATACCTTCCCTAACATCCAGGGTCGTGATCCAAAAAAGTGCTCAGCGCCTCATCAAGCGGCTGCAGAGCCTTATCGGCGCCGGGCGAGGCTAGAGCGGGTCAAAGCCCCTCGTCCCGGCGAGGCTCTGGCGCGTGGCGCGCCCGGGCCGAACGCGCCCAATCGGCGGAGCGGGCGAGGCTGGTTCAGATCATGGTCTCCACAACCCTTGTGTGGCCAAACGGCCACACCACATGAGCCTGGCCCGTGACGTGCTTTGATGAGGCGGCGCGGTACTCCGCCTAATAAGGGGACCCTATGAACATCGATATCTATTCGGACCGCGCCAAACAGGCCGTACAGGCGGCGCAATCCATCGCCCTGGCGCATCGCAATCAGCAATTTTCCCCAGAGCACCTGCTCAAAGCCCTTCTGGATGCTCAGGACGGTCTGGCGCGCGACCTGATCAAGCAGGCCGGCGGGGATCCTGCCAAGCTCGCCGCGGCGAGCGAGACCGCGCTTGCCAAGCTCCCGCAGGTTGAGGGCGGTTCGGGTCAGCTCTACATGAAGGCTGAAACCGCACGCACATTCGTCACGGCCGAAGAGGACGCCAAGAAGGCGGGCGACGCCTTCGTCACCACAGAACGGCTGCTGATCGCCCTCGCCAAGGACGGCGGCGAGGTTGCAAAGCTCATGAAAGCCGCGGGCGCTGACGCCCAAAAGCTGACCGCGGCGGCTGACTCTCTCCGCAAGGGCCGCACCGCCGACAGCGCCTCCGCGGAGGAGGGCTATGACGCCCTCAAACGCTACGCCCGCGACCTCACCCAGGCTGCACGCGACCAGAAGCTCGATCCGGTGATCGGCCGCGACGAGGAGATTCGCCGCACCATTCAGGTGCTCTCGCGCCGAACCAAGAACAATCCTGTCCTGATCGGCGAGCCCGGGGTCGGCAAAACCGCGATCGTCGAGGGCCTGGCTCTGCGCATCGTCGAAGGCGACGTCCCGGAGAGTTTGAAGGACAAAAAGCTTCTGGCCCTTGATATGGGCTCCTTGATCGCGGGCGCGAAATACCGGGGGGAGTTCGAAGAGCGGCTGAAAGCGGTTTTGAACGAGGTGACCGCTGCAGAGGGCGGGATTATCCTTTTCATTGACGAGATGCATACCCTCGTCGGCGCCGGCAAGACCGAGGGGGCGATGGATGCGTCCAACCTCCTAAAACCCGCTCTGGCCCGCGGTGAGCTGCACTGCGTCGGCGCGACGACCCTCGATGAATACCGCAAGCATGTGGAGAAGGACGCGGCCCTGGCCCGCCGGTTCCAGCCTGTGTTCGTCAGCGAGCCGACGGTTGAGGACACCATCTCCATTCTCCGCGGCCTGAAGGAGAAGTACGAGGTTCACCATGGCGTGCGAATCTCAGATAGCGCCATCGTCGCTGCGGCCACCCTCAGCAATCGCTACATCGCGGACCGGTTCTTGCCCGACAAGGCCATCGACCTGATGGACGAAGCGGCCAGCCGGGTTCGGATGGCTGTGGACTCAAAGCCCGAGGCGCTCGATGAGATCGACCGTCGGCTGGTCCAGCTCAGGATCGAACGCGAAGCCTTGAAGAAGGAAACCGACAGCGCCTCCAAGCTGCGTTTGGAGAAAATCCAGAATGAAATCGAGGAGCTCGCAGCCGAATCCTCAGAGATGACCGCGCGTTGGAAGGCCGAGAAGGATAAGATCGGTTCGGCCGCACAGGCGCGCGAGGCCCTCGAGCGGCTACGCGCGGATCTGGCTCAGGCGCAGCGACAAGGCGATCTTGGGCGCGCCTCCGAGATCCTCTACGGGCAGATTCCTTTGATGGAGAAAAGGCTCGAGGAGGCCGAGTCGGCGCAGCAATCTAAAGATACCTTGTCCCCTGAGGTGGTCGACGCTGAGCAGATCGCGGCGGTGGTTTCGCGCTGGACCGGCGTTCCCATGGAGAAGATGCTCGAGGGCGAGCGCGACAAGCTGCTGAAAATGGAGGACGCGCTCCGCGGCCGGGTGGTCGGTCAGGACGAGGCGCTGGAGGCGGTCGCCGACGCCGTTAGACGGTCCCGCGCCGGGCTTCAGGACCCAAACCGCCCGATCGGCTCCTTCCTGTTTCTGGGACCGACCGGGGTTGGCAAGACCGAACTGACCAAGGCGCTCGCCGGGTTCTTGTTTGACGACGAGACGGCGATCACACGGCTCGATATGTCGGAATATATGGAAAAGCACTCCGTGAGCCGCATGATCGGCGCGCCTCCCGGCTACGTCGGCTACGACGAGGGCGGAGCTCTGACTGAAAGCGTGCGCCGTCGGCCTTACCAGGTCGTGCTGTTCGACGAGGTCGAAAAGGCCCACCCGGATGTCTTCAATGTGTTGCTGCAGGTGCTCGACGACGGACGCCTGACCGACGGCCAGGGGCGCACGGTCGACTTCCGCAACACCATGATCATCATGACCTCCAACCTAGGCTCAGAGTATCTTTCGGCTAACCCCGCAGACGGCCAAGCCGACGAGGTTGATGTTGAGGCGGCCCGGCCCTTGGTCATGGAGGCGGTTCGACGCCATTTTCGGCCTGAGTTCTTGAACCGGATCGACGAGATTATTCTGTTCAAGCGCCTCTCGCGCGACAATATGGACTCCATCGTCCGTATCCAGCTTGAGCGCGTAGAAAAGTTGCTGGCCGACCGGAGGATGGCGATCGCCCTTGATGCGGGCGCCCTGCACTGGCTTGGCGAACGGGGCTATGATCCGGTTTATGGGGCGCGTCCGCTCAAGCGCGTGATACAAAAATCCCTGGTCGACCCGATCGCCAAGAAGTTGCTCGCGGGAGACTTCTCCGATGGCGCCGTGATCAATGTATCGTCCGGCGCTGACGGGCTCGAAATCGGCCGGGCGACGATCCAGTAGACCTATGGCGCTTTAGGGGCTGGTGGACCGCGACCAGCCTCGTCAGGGCTGAGAAACCCTTCAGGCTTGAGGTTTGTATGGGCGTCCAACCTCAAGCCTGGGGCTAGGCGCGCACTGTGTGCAGCAGACGCAATAGACCCGGTCCAGGATTTGGAACAATGTCCCGATCGCCGGCAATGTCGTGCCGCATAGGAAAACGGCCTCGCCTTGGATCATCGCCCGGAGAAAGCGATACATCGTCGAGCGCGGCCCGTTTCTTGAGCCTCGCAAGATTTTAAAACGCAAGCTCACCGGTTTTGGCCTCACGGTATAGGTGAGCTTTCGTATATCGATCTTTATGTCGAGATGAAGCGCGCTCATGTCCTGCAAGAGGATCTGCCCCAGCGCCGCCTCGATTAAGACGAAAACGAAGCACCCTCGCCATTTATCCTTAAGAGAGCGGTGATGAGCCAGCCTAGATGACCTAAGAACCTCGAAGCATATCGCTCGCTTCTGTCCAGCGCCTACTTTTCTACAATTATGGTGCTGTCGACCATGATTTCTGCAGAGATGTCCTCCAGGCCCTTGTGAAGCGCTTCGGCTTGGAGATCGGGCGGAAGACGAAGGCGAGCCTTCATATGAAACAGCGGGATGCCTGAGTACGCCTCTTCACTTATCCAGGTTGTGAACGCCTCGATATTGGCGCCAAGCCGGCTTAACACGGCGGTCACCTGGTCGACGATCCCAGGCCGGTCTTGACCGACCACGCCGATGGCGAGGGTTTCGCCGAGGAGCACGGCCTTTTGGTCGGCCGGCGCTATTCGCACCTCAAGGCCGTCAGCGTCGACGGCGCTGACGGCGCTACGCAAGGTTTCGATCATGCTGGCGTCCAATTCGGCCAGCACCGATCCTACGTAGAGGCCGCCCAGCTGACTGAGATGGCTTTCCAGCCAATTTCCGCCGGCCGAAAGAATTGCGGCGGCGAGCGCCTTGGTAAGGCCAGGTCGGTCGCTGCCCACAACGCTTAAGACGAATAACGCCATCGGTGACTCTCAAAGGGGCTCAAGCTTGGCCGGGTGGGATATAAACCGGTGTTATGCCACGACCATCGGCCAAATTCTTACCCGCTTCGCTTAATGAGACGCCTGATAGGCAAGGATCCCCGCCAGGGCAGCGCTCGCGATCGACAGCTGAGGGCCGCGGAGCCGGGCAAAGTGGCGCGGCGCATTCTGGCCAAGAGCGGCGCGCCGATCCAGCACGGCTGCAAGGATGAAGCCCGCCGTCAGGAGCGCCAGCGCCCCCTTAAACGCGCCGACCTCGGACGCCAGCAGAGATAGCCCAGCGAGCGCCACATAGATCAGCATGGTCGAGATTTCAGCGGTCGTTGAAGCGGCTGGATTGCCAAAGCCATAGCCCCGCCGGACCCCGGCGATGAACACAAGAACGATGGCGCTCCAGATGATGGCGAGCCTTGTCGCCAGGATTGGCCATGGCCCGCCCATGAGCCAAACGCCGAGGGCGGCGACGACGCACGGGAGGACCGCGCCATACCCCAGAACCAGGCTGTTCAGGGGTATCGGGTGTCTGTCCTCTTCAAGGCGGGCGGCCATGGGGCCACCAACGCGCGACCGATCACGAGGTTGCATCCCCTTGTCGCGCGCCGCGACCATGGCGACGCGGTTGACCGGACCCCCCGCGGGAAAACACCCCCTCTTAAACCAGCGCCCCGTGGCAGTGTTTGAACTTCTTGCCCGAGCCGCAGGGGCACATCGCGTTGCGGCTGGTCCTTTCCCAGCCTTTGGGTAGGGACGAGGCGGGCAGGCGTTCAGCCATGGCCGGGTCCAGGAACCCGCCCTCGCCGCCCAGGCCCGCGCCAGAGCGCTCGTTTTCCCCTGTGGTGGGGTCGCGGTGGACCTCGAACATGTCTAACGGATCGCGCTGAAACTCGTCTCTCGCTTCGAAGTGGAACTCGACAGTCATGACCCAGCGCGTGACCTGCTGGCGCAGGTCGACCAACAACTTCTCGAACAGGGAAAAGGCTTCGGTCTTATACTCGTTCAGCGGGTCGCGCTGACCGTATCCTCTAAGGCCGATCACCTGTCGAAGGTGATCGAGATGGGTCAGGTGCTCGCGCCAGACCATATCAATCATCTGCAGCAGGAAGTTCTTTTCGAAGGTGCGCGATTGCGCGGCGCCGATAAGCGCTTCGCGTTCGGCGGCGCGGGCGTCGGCGGCGGCGTTGATGCGCGCCTGGATATCGTCCTGGCTGACCCCGTCCTCCTGGATCCACTCGCCGATCGGCAGATTAAGGCCGAGATAGTACTGAACCCGTTCGGTCAGACCCTCAGCGTCCCATTGCTCCGCATATTGCTTGGGCGGGAGGTGGCGCGACACCAGGTCCTCCACGGTATCTCGCCGCATCTCACCGACGATCTCGGAGAGATCCTCAGCCTCCATAAACTCCTGGCGTTGCTCGAACACAGCCTTGCGCTGGTCGTTCACCACATCGTCGTACTTCAAGAGGTTTTTGCGGATCTCGTAGTTTCGCTGCTCCACCCGCCGCTGGGCGGTCGCGATGGCGCCGTTCAGCCACTTGTGGGTGATCGCCTCGCCTTCCTGCACGCCGAAGGTGCGCATGATATTATCCAACCGATCGCCCGCGAAGATCCGCAAGAGATCATCGTCGCAAGACAGGAAGAATTTGGAGTGGCCGGGGTCGCCCTGACGGCCAGTCCGGCCGCGAAGCTGGTTGTCGATCCTTCGGCTCTCGTGGCGTTCAGTGCCAAGCACAAACAGGCCGCCTGCGGCGAGGGCTGCAGCCTTGCGGTCGGCGATGTCCGCCTCGACTTCATGGTGATAGGCCAGGGTCTCCTCAGGGGTCGGTTCGTGCCCCAGGGCGCGCTGGTCCTGGCGCCAGCGGGCGACGCGCATCTCGACATTTCCGCCGAGCTGGATGTCGGTGCCGCGGCCGGCCATGTTGGTGGCGATCGTCACTGCGCCCGGCACGCCGGCGTCGGCCACGATGGCGGCCTCCTGCTCGTGATAGCGCGCGTTCAGCACATTGTGCGGAATGCCGCGCACGGTTTTTCCATTGTGATCGTAGCTGTAGTTAGAGAGAAGCTCGGAAAGCTGCTCGGACTTCTCAATCGAGACCGTGCCGACCAGGATCGGTTGTCCCCGCACGAAGCAGTCGGCGATCTGCTTCAGTATCGCCTGGTTCTTCTCGCCCGCGGTGCGATAGACCTCGTCGTCATCGTCGATCCGCGCGATCGGCTTATTGGTCGGGATCTCCGACACCTCCATCTTGTAGATATCGCCGAACTCGGCCGCCTCGGTTGCGGCCGTGCCCGTCATGCCCGAGAGCTTGTCGTAAAGGCGGAAGTAGTTCTGGATTGTCACCGAGGCCAACGTCTGGTTCTCGGGCTGGATATCGGCGTTCTCTTTGGCTTCGATGGCCTGATGAAGGCCTTCGGACAGCCGCCGGCCGTGCATCATCCGGCCGGTGAATTCGTCAATCAGGATCACCTCGCCGTCCTTGACGATGTAGTCCTTGTTCAGGGTGTAAAGTACGTTGGCGCGGAGCGCCTGATTGACGTGGTGAACCACCGAAATATTGGCGGCGTCGTAGAGACCCGCAGAGTCCTCGCCAAGATGCCCGGCGGCCTGAAGCACGTCCTCGGCGACATCATTGCCGTGCTCGGTCAAGAGCACCTGGCGCTGCTTCTCGTCAAAATCGTAGGTTTTCGGATCCTGGATCAGCTGCTTAACCACAAGGTCGATGGTCCGATAAAAGTCGGACCGGTCCTCGGTGGGGCCGGAGATGATCAAGGGCGTGCGCGCCTCGTCGATAAGGATCGAATCGACCTCGTCGACAATGGCGAAGTGGTGGCCCCGCTGAACCATGTCGCTGACGTCGTAGACCAGATTGTCGCGCAGGTAATCGAAGCCAAACTCATTGTTTGTGCCGTAGGTGATGTCCGATGCGTAGGCCCGCTGACGCTCCGCCTGGCTGAGGCCATGGACGATGGTTCCGACTGTGAGGCCGAGATAGCTATAGACCTGTCCCATCCAGTCGGCGTCGCGCTGGGCCAGATAGTCGTTGACGGTGATCACGTGAACGCCCTTGCCGGCGAGGGCGTTCAGATAGACGGGGAGAGTGCCCACCAGGGTCTTTCCTTCCCCCGTGCGCATCTCGGCGATGCCGCCGTTGTGCAGCACCATGCCGCCGACCAGCTGAACGTCGTAATGGCGCTGACCCAAGACCCGTCTGGCCGCCTCACGCACGACCGCGAAGGCCTCCTCCAGAAGCTCGTCAAGACTCTCGCCCTTGGCCAGCCTCTCCTTGAACGCTTCGGTCTTGGCTTTAAGCGCGGTGTCGCTCAGCGCGGAGATCTGCGGCTCTAGGGCGTTGATCTTGATGACGCGCGAGCGCATCCCTTTGACTTTGCGTTCGTTGGAAGAGCCGAACAGTTTCTTGGCAAGCGCGAGCATGAGGGGTCCGAACTACAAAGGCGCGGAAGTCTAGAGCGGCGGGATGGCCGGCCAAAACCGCTGCGCCCAACAGAAATTACGCGGGTTTCAAGCGCGCGCGAGACTTAGGGGGGGCGCCCGTCGAAGTCAACGCGAGGTCAGGTCGCGAGGGAGCGTTCGTCCTCGCCTATTTTCGACGGCGTCGGCCCGCTTGACCGAGCGATCCAAACCCCCTTTGAGATGGGTGTTCTAGGGGCGGAGCTCGGCGCTGACCTTGATTGGATCGCCGGACCACGCCAGGCGACGACGAAAGAGATAAAATGAGACAGCCTTTCAAGGGCTCGCCGCGAAACCTGCCGCCGATCCTCGCCGTTGCGGCTGTGCTCACCTTGGCGGCGTGTAGTCAGGCGCCGATCCTCGGCGGAAAGCCGGAAGCGGGGGACAAGGTGGTTGCGAAGGTGGGCTCCGAGCCGATCTGGGCGTCGGATGTGCGGCGTGAGGCCGTGGCTCAGGGCGCGATCACAGAAGGCGAGCCCCTCGACGTCACGTCGGATCTGTTTCATCGCACCCTCGATGAGCTGGTCGACCAGAAGCTCTTGGCGGGCGAGGCGTCGCGCCAGGGCCTTGACCGTCAACCCTCGGTCAAGCGCCGCTTGCAGGCGGCCCACGATAAGCTGCTTGGGGATGTCTTGGTTGAAGGCGTGGTCGATAAGGCGGTCAACGACAACGCCATCCGCGCGCTCTATCAAGAACAGCAGCATCTTTCGCAGCGCTCCGAGGAGATCAAAGCCCGCCAGATCGTGGTTGCGACCGAACCTGAGGCCCAGGCGATCAAGAAGCTGCTCGCCGCAGGCGCCTCCTTCGACCAGCTCGCCATGCAAAGATCCACCGACAGCGCCACGCGTTTCAACGGTGGCGATCTCGGCTATTTCACCCTGGACGCCATGCCTGAAGCCTATGGCGCGGCCCTCAAGCTCGCCAAGCCTGGGGAAACCTTGGGGCCGATCAAGATCGATGCCGGCTATGCGATCCTTAGGGTCGAGGACCGCCGGCCGGAGCAGCCGATTTCCCTTGAAGAAGCGCGGCCGCAGATCGTCCGCTTCTTGACCTATGATGAGATAAGGACCTTGCTGCAAAGGTTGCGCAGCGCCACGCGTGTGCAGATGCTGGTCCCAGCGCCCGATCCCAACGGTGTCAAAGAGCCGGCCTCGGCCCCCGGGGGCGCGGCCTCGGCGTCGCCGGGCGGTGGTGATGCGCCCGAAGGCGCGCCGGTTGCGCCTGCTGAGGCGCCCAAGCCAAAAAGAAGAAACAAATGACCGAATCTGTTCCTCCTTTCGTCACCAGCGCGCCGGGAAAGCCTGGCCTCGCGGTTTCGCCGCTCGCGACGCCGTTTCCGGCGATCGCGCCGGTCAAAGGCGTCGTGCTCGCCGCCGCCCACGCCGGCATGTACAAGCACAAGCGGCCTGATGTGACGCTGATGCGCTTTACAGACGGGTGCGCAGTGGCGGGTGTGTTCACCCGCCATAATGTCGGTTCAGCGCCGGTGGACTGGTGCAAGGCGGCGATCAAGGCTTCGGGCGGGCGGGTGCGGGCGCTCTTGGTCAACACCGGCCGGGCCAACAGCTTCACCGGCAGGGCGGGCGCGATAGCCGTCGAGCGAACCATGGACGCCCTCTCAGCCGAGCTCGGATGTCCGCGCGAACAGGTGCTGATGGCCTCCACGGGCGTCATCGGCCAGGTGCTGGAATACGGCAAGATCCTAAATGTGCTTCAGGAGCTCGAAGAGACGCTGAAGCCGGACGCCTGGCTCGACGCAGCCCGGGGGATCATGACCACCGACACCTTTCCCAAGGGGGCTGCAGCGGAGGTCGAGCTTGGAGGACGCCCCGTGCGGCTTGCTGGGATCTGCAAGGGTTCGGGCATGATCGCACCGGACATGGCCACCATGCTGGCCTTCGTCGCGACCGATGCGGCGATCGCGCCGGCGGCGCTGCAGGCGCTCCTTTCGCCGATCGCCGTGCGCACCCTAAACAGCGTGACCGTGGACGGCGATCGTTCCACCAATGACACCTGCCTGGTTTTCGCGACCGGGAAGGCGGGCGGCCCTGAGATCGCCGATCCCAACAGCCCAAGCCTTGAGCCCTTCAAGGCGGCTCTGGAGGGGGTGCTGCTCCAGCTGGCGCATCAGCTGGTGCGCGACGGGGAGGGCGCGCGCAAGTTCGTCCGCGTAGAGATCACAGGAGCGGTCAGCGAGGCCTCGGCGCGAAAGATCGCGCGCACTGTCTGCGAGAGTCCCCTGGTCAAGACCGCCATAGCGGGCGAGGACGCAAACTGGGGACGGATCGTGATGGCGGTGGGTCGAGCGGACGAGCCGATCGATCGCGACCGGATTTCGATCCGCTTTGGAAACCTCTGGGCGGCGCGAGACGGAGCCGTCTCGCCCGATTACGATGAGCGGGCGATGAGCGCCTATATGAAGAACGACGAGCTCTCAATCCTCGTCGATGTCGGCGCAGGTTCAGCGTCAGCGGTGATGTGGACCTGCGACCTTACCCATGGCTACATCGCGATCAACGGCGACTACCGATCTTGAGCGGGCGGCGGCGCGTGTAGCATGGTCAATCTGCTTCTGGTCGCAGCCGCAGCGCTTGTGGATGTGGACGGACGGGTCCTGATCTGCCAGCGGCCGGAGGGCAAGCACCTGGCCGGGCTTTGGGAGTTTCCGGGGGGTAAACTCGAGCCTGGCGAGACACCTGAGGCCTGCCTGATCCGAGAATTGAACGAAGAGCTGGGCATTGAGGTCAACTCCGCCTGCCTCGCTCCGTTCGTCTTCGCCAGTCAGGCCTATGCGGGCGGCCACCTCCTGATGCCGCTCTACCTTTGTCGCCGATGGGATGGCCTGGTGCAGCGGCGCGAACACCAGGCCCTTGCGTGGGTCGAACCGATGAAACTCGCCAATTACCCGATGCCCCCGGCGGATGCGCCGCTCGTGGCCTATCTTCGAGACTTTCTTTAGCGGACCGCTGCGATCAGCGTCTATAATGACGCCATGATCAATGAACACAACCATGAGTGACGTCCAAACCCTCCGCAGACTGGCTCTGGCTCTGCCGGAGGTGATCGACGCCAGCCAGGGCAAGCGATTGGCGTTCGAGGTGGCCGGCAAGGGGATCGCCTGGAGCTATCTGGTCCGCCCATCCCCTCGCGAGCCGCGCGCTCCAAAGCCTGGCCAGATCGCCATCCGCTGCGCCCTTGAACGCAAAGAGGTCCTGCTCGAGGCTTCGCCGGGAAGGTTTTTCGACGACGACCACTATCAGGGCTTTCCGGCGCTTCTGGTGCGCCTGGATGCGGTTGCGGACGAGGAGCTCGCCCACCTCCTCTACGAAGCCTGGCGGCTTCAAGCGCCGAAGGGCGTGCAGACGCGCCACACCCTCTAAAATGTCTTAGCCCGGCCCTGGGGTGTTAGGTTGAAGTCTTCGGTCTTGGCTGCGGCGCGCTAGAGACCAGGCGTGATGTTGAGAAGTTCAGCGCTCTTTGGCTTTGGGACGCGCACCAGATCGAAAGCGAGGCGTTTGAAGCCTGCCTGCTGGCGTTGGGTGGGCTTGGTGTGCAGGATGAAGGCGTGGTCCCCGTGGAGCGCGGAGGCAATGATGTTGCGCGCAGCACTCCGACTCCGACGAGTCTCACTCCGCGGTGGGCGCTGACACATCACCGTTCA
>Ga0116231_10005669_pt1 | contig 24445 bp, 15 predicted proteins | sample S1TSphgellanicum_2_FD_89695 | JGI IMG/M metagenome (GOLD analysis project Ga0116231, IMG submission 89695) | Host-associated microbial communities from peat moss isolated from Minnesota, USA - S1T2_Fd - Sphagnum magellanicum MG | ecosystem: Host-associated > Plants > Peat moss > Unclassified...
GGAATGGCCACTTGGAAGGCCATTAATTCCCTTCGGTCCTCCCGGGACCCTAGTATTCAAGATAGGATTGATCAAGCCTTTAAGGCGGAATGGTGCCACTTAGGCATCTTTGGGGTTGAAGGCATCACCATCGTGTGGTGCTTCTTGCCCCCCTTGTATTTCTTGGATTTCTTTAATGTTTGATGGGGCTGCTGCCTCCCTCCCCTCTCGGGGTTTCTTCTGAATAGAAGTTTGAATATAGATGGCCACCTTTAATCTAGCTCTGCTCCCGGCCAATAAGGATTCCCCTTACCAGCAAGGCGGATTGCTTCCTTTGTCTCATACTTTAAATTATGAGAGGTTGCAAAAACAAGCATCAAGCCATTCTCCTCATGGTCAGGGTTGATGTATGGGGGTAACGCTGGAACAGCGGAGAGTTGCCAAAAGAGGTGTCCCACTTGAGGTCAAGCCAAGCGGTGGTTCTTTTGGGAATGCCCTTGGTGCTAGTGTTATGTTGTTGCAGCTGCCGAAATAAGAACCTGCAACCAGTCAATATATGGGGCAAGATCCTACCATGCGCCTAGATCCAGCATGTGCTGTTGTTTCTCGTCTAACAAGGGGTATGTCACACTGGCCTTGCCATCTACATTAAGAAATATCTTCAGGCAAAAGAAGAAGTATGGAAACTCAAATATTTCACCATACAAAAATATAATCTTAAAAAAATCCTCTAAGAAAAACCAAAATCCTTCAAGATATTATAACTCTGTAACTACCTCAAGTTTTAACACAAGCCAAAATATCATCTTCCAAAAACCCTCATATAAAAATAGACCTACTACCTAGGGGCCAAAGTCCTTTAAGCTACTATACTCTATAATGAATCTAAACACAATATCATTGCCTTGGTAGGCAAGGCCAATAAAGCATCAAATAAAGCTTGCGGCTGAACTATGCGGGTGCAGTGCAGGACTCAGCACTGACACCCTCAAAGTTCGTGAGGGAGTTTTCAACGTCCAACAGAAACTTGTGGCATGTGGAGAGTAAGTGAAGCCTATTCACATCAACCCTTTTTTTTACCGATCAAATTTCGCCAAAAGAAAACTTTTGAAATTTTAATTGAATTTTCTTTAAGGGTTTCGATGGCCAGAAGTGAGAAAGAAATAGAAAATCGCCAGATTTCTATTTTTTTTTTCCTGTATGTAGCCAAAACTATGGAAGGTTGAGTGAATATTTGTTTTTCATATTTGGGTTATAATCACATTTGGCTAAATCTTCCTATGGATGATAATCATTGATGGCCACTTTGGCTGCATTAAAAAATTCCTAAGAAAAACCATGAATCACATGTGTGAGATTTTTTATTTTTCTTTGGTTGGTGTTTTCATTATTTTACTGGATGTTTCAAATCTCAAGTGAATTCTTATATTTGGTTAAATATCATAAGTGCTTTCTGACTCGCATAAGGGAATATAAAGGTATCATCTGCCAGCCACAGTGAACCAGCACCCACTGGTGCAACATCCACTGGATGCCCGTTATTACTCAGTTGTGGATGAACCTCAACTGAGTTAATATTTGGTTTCACCTCGGTAACCAATTTTGTAAGAAATAGGTCTCATATATGGGTAGATAGGTTGGAAAATAGGTAGCTACTAAGTAAGCAGATGGTTTATACATAGGTAAGGGCTGTTTTACCAGTGTTGGACGATTTTCAAATGTTGACCCGATTTTTGACTCTATTCTCAGCTCGATTTTCACACTCAAACATTTTTACATGTGAGAACCAGACTGGAAATCGAACTCAGATTCTCACATGAATGCGAATTGGTTCTAATATATATACATTTGGAGAACCGGACAGGTTATCTCATAGAATTTAGATCCAATTCTCAGAGTCTCTGGATCATTTAGTGGTTACTCTGGTTCTTCTCACTTGGGGCTGCTACACTTCTCTTGTTGCTATTACTTTTTTCCTCTTACTGCTATTAATCTTCTCCCATTACTATTTTTCTCTCTTTATTGCTATTACTCTTCTCTCTTTATTGCTATTGCTCTTTTCTTTATTACTATTACTCTTTGCCTATTGCTATTATTCTTTTCCTGTAGCTGTTACTTTTCTTACACGGTGTTGGAAATTTCACGTGATGAAGCTATTTAATTATTTAATTATGAAAATAGATTTTAATTAATAGAAATCTTAATAACCATGTTGTGATAACCGGATGTAAAAACTGATTGTTGTTATATATAGGAGAACCATCATATCTAGAACAAGGTGAGTTTGGAAAAAAAAACTTGATAACCTGACTGGTTCTCATCAGCCCAAAAAAAAAAAATTAGTGAACCAATCAGGTTCTCAAGTTCTCATAACATCATGAGAGAACTGGAACTGGCCGGTTCTCACAAAAAAGTGAGAACTGCCCAACACTGGTTTTTACCAACAATCTACCAACTGAACTAACCACCATGGTTCCCTAGTGAACTTGAACGCAACAGACAACTTTTTCTTGACCACTTACCATCCATCCTTCATGGTGTGCCAGTTGGTGCTAGTTCACTGTGGCTGCATCTGTCTTACATCTGATTTTCGTTGATTTGATTCACCAGAGTTCTTGCCCTGTGACAACTTGGTTTGTTGCACTTTTAGAAATACCTCACCTAGCTAATCAAATCACAGTTTTCTCACAACTTATGCACACTAGGCTCTTGTAACACCAAGAAATGATTACTATCTTCCACACACACAAAAAAATTAAAACTTTGTCAAAGCTTTGATGGATTTGCAAAAAATCCTGCCAAAGTTTTCCTCTCTATTCCAGAGTAACCACAAAAACTCATAAAAATTGGACAACTTTAAGAATATCATACTTACTGTATGTTGGACACAAAAGAATTCACCAAAGGTCTTGTCAGAAAAAAAGGAAATTTTATTAATACTTTCAAAATTGTTGAGAATTGAACTCCCAACTTGTGAAAAAATCTTTATTGTCCCAACCCTTTGGGTGTTATTACAAATACACAGTGTGTATTTTGCATCTTTCTTCCTCATATGTTGAAATTCTGGAAAATTAAATTTGAAACTGCCTAACTTCATTTTCTAAAAGAGATTATTATTCAGCAAAGAAGTGCCAAACATCAGTCCTAGGGACAGTACGTATTTGAAATCGTGAATGGTAGTCATTGGGCACTGCAATTCAATTAAAACTGAAATGCATGTCCTTTCATGCTACCTATATCTCCTGTCCAAACAAGGATCCAGGAGCAATGATTTTTTTTGTAAGAATTTTGGCACTGTGGCTAAACAAAGAAAAGAAGGAATATTTTGTCACTGATTGCAATTTTTAAGAAAATTTACCATTTATCAAAAACTTGAAATAACCCCCCAGTTTTTTTGTGTTTATTGGAAGCACAACAGCAGACCCACTTTTCTCTGCTGGCATGTGCAGGCTGTGTATCATCATCCATTCTGTAAAGGCTAAAAAGTTCACTAATCACACAAAAAAAATTCAAGTCTAGCACCTACACATGCTCAAGTTTGGGGTCTAGCACCTGCAAGGCGCATGTGCAACGACTTAATGGGATTCTGAAGCTATGAACAAAGTTTCCCAGCAGGTAATAGGGGAGAAAAAGTTGGACAAAGCAAAGAGTAGATATAATTTATATAAGTGAAAAGTTTGGACCACGTACCATGGCAAGTTCTCACCAGACTAGCCTTTCTTTGCTGACACATGGTGGGAACCGTGGATCAAGGACCACTTGCATCCATTTTCTAAAACTGGACAAATTCAACTATCGCAAGAAGTTGCAGGTCTAGGACTCACACAGCTATTGCAATACTTTGTTAAAGACTTCGAATCTTGACCAGTGTGAAAATAGTCATCGACAAGAGAAAGAGTCAGCCAAGCGTCCACAACTCCAATAATATATTTCACAGGGAAATTTCACAGGGAAGTTCTGAGCAGGTACCACAGAAAACTAAACGCCTCAATTGTCTTTGCTATCGCCCGGTATGCGCCAGCCCTGTTTTTTTCTGGCGAAATATATCCAGAAAGCGATAGGAAAAAGTGGTGGGTGATAGGGACATGTAAATAAAAAGGAAAAAGAGGGTCTATTAGCCAGATCACCTCAGCCATTTCCAGAGGTGGAGCCATATTGCTGTATAGCCTGGCAGGTACATCCCCATGGGGACTCTGTCCTCCACTTGACCTTTTTGCCATTTCACACCAGAGGTATGATACGATGTAGCCATCAGCACCATTGAGACCACCCACATGGCCACTGTCGGCTATGTTTTTATGGTTGGAGTCGCCACCAAGTTAAGCAATTAGGTTAGGGTTAGTTGCCACCAAGTTTAGTGATTAGGTTAGGGTTAGTCACTAGTTAGTCTAGTGTGATTATCAAGTTGTCGCCATCGCTCTTGCTCTATTAGCGTTTGTTGCCACAACTCTCAAGCAAGGATCATTGCCACCATGTTTTTTTGCTTCTAAGCTCAAGTAAAAAAATCAATCTTTGACTTGAAGATGAAGATTTGTGGGCATTGTATTTAGTAGCAGCCATGGGGTGAAATTTTAACGTTCATTTTCAAATGTTGTTGGAACTTGGGAGCCTTCTATCGTGACGGTGATTGAACACAAAATCGAACTCTGGGGTTTGGAATAGCAATGAGTTTTCATCTTGTAAATTGTGGGCGTTGGCAAGCATTTGATGATTAATGGAATTGATGTGCACTTCTTCCAAGGTGGGGTCCCAAATTCGAATTCAAGGTTGTAAAAATGTTTCAATTGATGATTGTATGAGTTCATTCTATCTTTGTTTTTTTGGATTTTTGTTATGAATGCATTGTTCATATCTGCACACCATTGTGCAGAGCTTTCCAAAGTGTGTTTATGCTTTTGTTGTGTTTTGGGTTTTTTTTTTTTTCACTTGAAATGTTTTGCTTTTGTTGTGCTTTCTATGGTACCTACTCTTGAATCATGAAACGAAAAAGTTTGGAATTGGTAGCAAGGAAGACAACCAAGTCTAAACCACACATGGCCCGATTTTGTTTGAGTAGTATGAATTCATCAAACGTAGAACCCCTCTAGTTGGTTTGTGATTTTATGCCGTTACCATATAGTGCGGATAGTACGTCAAATTCTTCTGGTTTACTTATTCACTTTCCTATGTTTACAAATTCACCATCATTGGTTTCCTTTGAGGTTGCTTCTTCTAACTTGTTGTCATCTCCAACATTACCTTTTCTAACACTGTTTTCTTCCAACCTGCCCTTGCCATCTTTTTATAACTTAATTATTACCTTACCCTACACATTTAGTTCACAAATTAGTCACCTAGGCTAGCCTACATACTTATACCTTGTTTTTTTAAGTAATAAATGTTTACAAAACATTTTAATTATAAACCTAATTTGCCTATAATGAAAAAAGGTGTTAAAAAATTTAAAGCACCAAATATTTAATAATGTACATATTCATTATATACATAGATAATATTTTAATTTCATAATCAAGATGACTACAGTGGTTAGTTGTAATCACATGCATACTAAAATTCATGACTATAGTTGGTAACTTAGTAATATAGTCATATTTTTGGTTAGAAAAGTATGATAATCATAAAAGACATGTCTTGTATGACTCTGTAACTAGGGTGAGGAAATAGTTGCAAAATGCCCTAATCATGGATTCCACATTTTGGCATAGTGTTATTAGTAGCTAGGTACATAGTGGGGTAAATACCTATTACCTAACTAATACATATCTAAAGTAGGTACATACAACCTAACTAATATATATTTAAAGCAAGTACATACTAGGTACCTATTACCTAGCTAATGGTTATTAGTTAGGTACCCACCTTAAATACTTACCTCGTAGTGATGTAGTTGCAAAGATGACTAAAGGTATGTGACTACATGATTAAATTAAGACATAGTTGAAAGATGTCCTAATCCTGAAAGACAGGTATGCATTTCGAGCACATCCTTAAAACCTTCGTGGTCAAGAGCTATGGATATATCGTGAGCATGCCAACAGCTACAGGAATATAATGTGAATTTAGGCTACATGTTATATGTCTCTAATGAGGTTTGGGTTCAAGGGTAAAAATGTGCCGTTTATATGCTTGTGTCTATAGCTATAGGTGACTAACCAGGATTAGGATTTACAGTTTGTAATGTGAGGTTTATGGTTTGGAGCTATGGGTTCTAGATAGTTGTATAATACCAACCCAATCTCTACATTTGTTAGCAAAGCATGGAAGGTATATGCCACTGATTTTTCTTCATATGTCCATTTGTCCATCATCCTTCTAACATAAGTTCCTCTGGACAGCAGGTCTCTCCAACACTTGCTTTTGGTCATGTTTTCTCACTTGTCAATACATTGTGGACTTAATGGCATGAATCTATACGATGCATCTACATACAGCATGAGGGGGCGAATGATTTTAATTCAATTGTTTCTTCTTTCAATATCCATCCATCCATGTAGTAGTTGATAGAACAGAACTCTTGTGCAGCACCTTTATTCGCCTTGTCTACCAAGGCAAGGATATTGCGTTTAGATTCATTATAGAGTAAGTAGCTTAGGGGCTTTTGGCCCCTAGGTAATAGGTCTATTTTTATATGAGGATTTTTGAAAGATGATATTATGGCTGGTGTTGAAACTTGAGATTAGTTATAGAGTTATAATATCTTGAAGGTTTTTGGCTTTTTTAAGAGCATTTTTTGAAGATGGTATTTTTGCATGGTGAAATATTTGAGTTTCCATAATTTTTTTTTTGCCTTAAGATACTTTTTAATGTAAATGGCAAGGCCACAGTGTGACACAACCCTTGTTTTCTTTGTTTATGGTATGAACCTGGTCATTTGTTTTTTTAAATCATACAGACGATGGTGCCAAGGAAGATGACCTCAAAGGAGACAAATCGACTTGTTTGTCTGCACGGAATCAGCTGGTGGATTAGACAGAATCAGACTTGCATTGAAATTATAAGTTAGCTGTCCTACATAACATGTGAGAGCTGGCATTTACGCTACATAATGTCAGTGGATGAATTTTATGGTGCATTCACACTTGAAGTTAAGTCAGTGTTAAATGAAAATCTAGGTGGCATCCTAGGTGGCACCCAATGTTAAATGGGCCATAGCTTTATGTTAAGTGAATTAAAGCTTAACATAAAATGTTCCTGGTATGTAGGTGTAAGTCCTAGCATGGTGTCAGGGGACTCAACACTAGAGTCCCTAACACCAAGTGTGAATCCACACTTACTCAATCTCTGTACTTTTACATTGTAAGATACAGCCTCGTAGAAGGCGTGTTGGGCACTCTTCTACTAGGAGACAGTGGAAAAAGCTTATTTTCTTGCAAATCACCCTCTGTTGATGGATATCAACCAAGAATGTTGAAATTTCTTTTTTGTTTTTTTCATATGAAAAACCATTCTTTATACAAGGAAAATGACTTTCTGGCATTTTAGTTTTCCATTTTTTATTACATTAAATTGTTCCATTCTGTTCATAGAAATCACATTTTTTTTTAAAATGGTAAAAATAAATTGCAGCTGATTGAGGGTTGTGGTTCATTATACCACCTCAGACCACATGCGAAACAGGTGCAGAAACTTCATTTGCTTGTTGTGACTAATTTTTTTGGAACTAGGAGTATAATATATTACTGAAAGCACGTTTTCAAGTCCTTTCTAGTAAAATTAATTAATTAATAAATATGCACAAACCATTGACTTTAATAAAATAAAATATTATAATATAGTATTACATTTTCCATTCTTCCTCCAAAAATGTATAGTAAGAGGGAATGAAATCCGCCAAGAGGAGATTGCTGCCACGGCAGCATGATGTCACCAAAACAGTTTTCTCAGCTGCACCCCATCCCAGCACAACATCACCAAAACGGACCTCTCAGCCTCACCCCCATTTCCATCCATGTAACTTCCACATAGGCATGTAACCCGATATGTCTTGCACAAAACGTGATGCCATGCCAGGTATCCATGGGATGGAGATTTTGCGCATCACATGTCACCTTATGGCATGAGCCATTTCACCATCCCATGAGTCCTCAAAGAACCTGTGTCCTTTTGAAACCCTATTTGTGCTAATCAAGACCATCACCAAATGCATCACCTTTGATCTTGAACACTAATACAATGTAACAATCCTCTTGCCTACCATCTCCATCATTGTACAGGCTTCAAGCACCATCTCAAGGGTTGTTCAAGTTTCAATGATCAATTGGTTTATTTCATATTAATAATGCTTGATATTGTCCCATGAATGTTCAAGTCATATCACATCAAGAGTTTCAAAGCTCGAGTTGAATTATTGTGAGTTGTTTGGGTGGAGGCAATGGATTTGGAGTGCAAAATTTTGAACTTCTTCAAGCTTGAGATTGCTATTTAGGTAAACTACTTTCTTTTTGTTAAAATTCATGGCCATGTGGTATTTGTGGAAACACCTTTTTGTTCTAGACAATGTTTTGCTAAGGTGTTCATGGAAGGCACAAAATACTTTGATGAAGAAACACTAATTCCCATTATTGGGTGTTGCATACTACATGTTGGCATAAATGTTTGGATCTATGCTAGATAATTAATAATTTTGTTGATCCACAATGTGTGTCAAATGGGAACAAAATCAAGAAATAAAGTTAGTTTCATTAGTATGTTGCTTGAGAGTTTAATTCATGAACATTTCAATTTGCTCAAAGTGAAAATTCATTTTATGATTATTTTTAATTTTTGAAATGAAATGACAAAGATTGCATTATGCAACATGTTGAATGAAGTTGCAAATCCATATTGCAAATTTATCATATGAATTGATACATGTTTTAGGTTTTCCAATGGTTGAAAAAAACAACATTAACAAATTTGGGAATGTGTTGTCTACAAAAGTTGAAATAAACCTAATTGTTGGTTAATTGGTTTGTTATTTTGTGAACTTAGGGTATGAGAAATTTATGGAACAATTTGTAATTCCATAGCTTTATAATCTGGAATCTATGGTTATTAAAGTAACACCTATGGGGCACATTCAATTACCAACTAGAGTTATCCATTTTTGTTTAAGGCATAGTGAATTTCCAGGTTTTGTTCATTATGTTTCTATAGGTGAAATATATCTTCATTGTTGTTAAAATATACAATAAAGACAAATGAAAATATGCCATGTAACACCCAATGACAATGATAAAGTAACAAGAGGGTGGTAAGATGTTGTGTGCATTTATTGTGGTGGAGAGTGGCCTAGTAAACTCAAACTTTCATAGCATTAGCATAGGGGTTGCAACAATGTACCCTTCTATACCATATTAGTTATGTGTATGCAATTGTTTATTTACCTTAATGTCAAGTTTGCACAAGAAACCAAGAGGCTAAAAAAAATGTTATTTAATGAAAAAGAAAGTTTTCATTTGCCATTAAAAACCTAGGCAAAATTTGATGAAAAACAAGACTAGAAAATTGTTCCGGGTAAATTCATTAGGGAAGTGTGTTGGCTTGAAACATTTTGTGGATTACACTTGTTTGTTAGGTATGATGTGCAACATTGTAGGTGTAATTTTGATGAAATGTTCGTGCTTGATGTTAAGCAAAAAAGATAGGCAGATATTGACAAAAAGAAAAGCAAGGACTTTGAGTACGTCGGTTGTTGTAGTTTATTAAGAAAAAAACTACTTGATGCTAGCAGCCAATGAATGATGAAGCAAAAAGTTGGAACTCAAGCTATGAAGTTTGTGAAGGGGTGGGGTGAAAACACATTAAGGTGTAACACTTTTAAGCACATGTGAAAGTCCATAATTGCTTAAATTAACATTGCAAAGGTAGTGTGAAAGCAGGACATCACAAACTTCATGGGTCACAATTTGACAATAATAGTCGTGAGAAATTTTCTTTTCATAGGTTTGTATGGAATAGACACAAATGTCATTCATTTACTTGTATTGTTTGAACATCAATGTCAATTGTATTGTTTAAACATGAACGTCATATGCCTGTTCATATTGTTTAAACATAGATATTGTATGTCTATTCATGTTGTTTACACATGAAAGTTGTCCACACAATTTTCGTGTTTAAATATATTATACATAACATTGTAGTGTTGAATCCTTTTTCATACTAGTTGACTATATTTAATCACATGGCCAATTACAAATTTTAAAATCTTGCAAAAGTTGCCTTGTGAAATTTTTTTATAAATAATGTCCAATGTGTTTTCACTTGGTGAGCCCAAAAACATCTTATGGTAGACCTATTTAATAACAGTGAAACATTAGATGATAACTTTACATCACCATTCAAAAAAAAGGTATTATGGATTACAACTTGCTGTACCTTATATAAAACAACCTACAATAAATGAAATGGTACCTATTGCATCAACCTATTATGAAGAACAAGGAATCATGGGTGCAGTATGCACCTTGACATAGTAACTAGTTACAACAATAATATGTACATGACATCTATTATAGAAGTGGCATCCAACTTGACATCTTTTCCATTTAAATCTAAGACATGTCATCTTAGAGGACATATCATCTTAAAGAATTGTGCCAAAATCAACTTGTTAGCCCATTCGTTGTGTCCCCACAATTTTCAACAAGGAGTTGATTGAAATTGAACATGAATGCAAATAGGAATTGGCATCTGCACAAACTACAACAAAGCAAAAGGTTCAAATGAATTGGCATCCACCTCCTCATCTTCATACTTTCTTGAAACAATTTTTTGTTTTATGGGTGTTGTTACCATACATATTGTGGAATTACAATTGGGAAAATGATAAAATTGATGGATTCAAATCCATATTGGCACATTAAAGGAAGTTTGAAGATGGAAAGTGGGAGGATTGGGTTGAAGACATTTTCATGTCCTATGGGAATTGGGCATTTGTAGAATCAGTAAGAAAATTTCATTTATGTTTTAGGTTTTTTTGCGTAGTAATAGGCAATAATTTTATAACCTGACCATTTGTTGTGCACTGAATGTTGGTTTCATAAATTGAAGCAATGCACAGACAAACCAAGAATACCACCATTGTGTGTGTTGAACGTGTTCACAACCTTGTTACGATGGATGAAGAATTCCAAGCCTTGATTGAATTTGTTGAACACAAATTGCTTGTGAAAGTCTAAAGAAGCAATGAAAGGAGAAAAGACATCAAAAATTGAAAAAATACGTGTGTAAAATAATGGTATGTTAAGAACACACAATTAGTCCTTTGTATGGAACACATCACTTGGGGTTGGCATCCCATGTACCACATCTTGACGACTCCATTTCCCTTTAGTGTTTTGCCACCATTCCCATGGACAAACAACAAAAATGAGGCTTCAACTATTGCAACAACAATTTCCAAGATGGAAAAGGCAAACCCATTATAACTAACCCCTTAAATTCTATTATTGTTGAAGATGTTTTTGTTTACATGAGACATTTGACAAATATTGTGCCACCCTATCAAAAGAGGGCTTGGGGATTATGGATTGGTTACATTTAGGCTTAAATTCAAGGCCATGATGTCAAATATAAAAAAAATTACAAGATATCGTGGTAGTATCAGATGAAATAATTTCTAGTGTGGATCTGCTTGCCATTGCAAAAAAAATTATCAAGGAAGTTTTCAATGTTGAGGTATTGCCAAGTGAAAGTGACACAAAAGGTGTTTCCAACACCTTTTAAGTTTTTTTGCATCCACATTGTGCCAAGTGTAGGAAATTGTTCATGGACATATTAGGTAGCATGCCCATACATTGTGGCCCATTTGTGCTTCCTATTCCATTTATGCATTGTTAATTACTTGTTGAACAATTTGTAACCTATGTTATAAATATCTATTGTTTTGTTTTTTGAAATACACATGTTCTTGTGTTGCAAGATATTAGCAACAAGATAATCTTTTTGAGCATTTGGCCTCAAACAAAATGTAATTTCCTCAATAAATAAGGTTTGTTTATAATTATTTGAAGGTTTAGGGACTTGTCCATAATAGGTCTTTGCAATAAGGGTTTGTAATCCTATTTGCAACAATTTGTGAACTAAAAATTGTGTCCATTCACGACTCATGGGTTTGCAACACCATCTTTAGGTTTTGATATTGACATCAGCATGACTACATGTCTCTTTCCTCGTATTTTCACATTTATAGTTTCAATTCCCATGTTACATAGGAACCCATGTTTTATCATGATGTGCAACAAATTCAAAAAAAGATAATTACATGGGTTATAGTTCAAATTCTCGAACTTGGAAGACTTGGATGCGCACATTCACATTTGGTGATTTTGCACACACTCATATGCATGAACTTGGATTGTTGTATTTTGTGCAATGCCATGACACCTTTCAAAGATCATGACCTTAGTTGGCAACATTGGAATCAAAATTTCAAATTGTGAATTTTTTTTTCCCCCAAGTGTTCACAACAAATTAGTCAATTTTTTCAAGCACTCACACACCTTAAATGCAAACTTGAAAAATATTTCAACTTAAACTCAATGATCTTTGCATTTAAAAAAAAAGATTCTGCCAAATATCTATGTTCTTGCCAAATTTCTATTTTAGGAGAAGCGTACACCAAATCGATAGCAACTAATCAAACTGCACAACTTGAAACTATTATATAATCATACTCGCTAATAGCATTAAAGTTCTACCCCAAGACTTACATGATGAAAGAGCAATGAGATGAAAACAAAAAAACCCAAAAAATGGAAGTGGTGAAACAAGGCCACAAAAGGTGCAACAAGATGAAAAAAAATAAAACACAAAGTGAAGAAAAATGGCCTCAAAAGGTGAAAGGAAACATGAACCCTAATGGGAGGAACTTCCTATGTTGAGGTGCTTATGGTATGGCATCACATGGAATGTTGATTGCATGGTTTCCTTGAAGATGGTGATGTTATAGCAGGTTACAAATTCCACAAAACATGATGACGAGTGGGTTACGCATGTGAGGGCGTTGTGGTGGTGAAAAGGGGCCAAGGCAAATTGATCCCAATGTGGGGGTGAATTCGCCGTGGGAGTGAAAAGGAAAGGTGACGAGAAAGGGCGGTGGATGACGTCATGCTGCGGTGACAGCAATTTCATTAACATTTGTGCTGTTGTTGCAGGGTCGAAATATTGTCCTTGATTTCGATGGGGCGGCGTGACGGGCTCTGTTGGAGAATTTATACAGATAAGTCCAGACCATGTGATCGGGATGCCTCGAAGGATGTACTGTACAGAGAAGGGCCCATAGCGCAGGACTTCTTTCCTTACAGATTCTGTCTCAATCCTGTATGGAGCAACAGCAGTTGATGACGCTTTCGTCAACGACATGTGTGCACCTTGAACTTCAGCCATAAGCCTCTTGACCGACTAGTTTGTGTGAGTATTGTCGAAGTCCACTATTGCTAACAACACCGAAGCACATAATTTCTGCAGATTCGATTCCAATGTGCAATTTATTATTGTAGTTAGTTTTACTTCCCTGTAATGTTCTAGGATCTGGTTAGTCGAACATCCTTCAGCTCTACTTACAGTTTCTCGACGTGCTCACGACTGTTCTGTTGTCTTTGTCAATTATTCGATTCTGGCGACGACGTTGAATTGCGTGTGGTTGCCAGTTGAACTAAATGAGGACTGAGTCATTGCAGAATTTTGCGTCGAGATCTGCATCCCTTCGCTGGCTAGAGTACCATAGATATTCTGTAATTTCGTTTTTGAAGAACGCAATGGATCTAATCATGGCTATGGTTATAGCTATGGCCTAGGATCGCAGCCTGGTACGTGAGCAATTTGTCTTCATCTGAAGCAAGCCAGGCAGGTAAAGGCTTATAATTTTGCAGCAGTTTCGTACTTAGTAGGATGGAGGAATTTTTCAGGAGCAAACACAGACTCGCTAGTTGGAGAACTTTCCTTTGTTTTGCAGTCTATCTCATGGTCTTCGCTTTGAGGTGCAACGGCTCTGCCGCACAATCAGCACCGTGCAGGACGGCTTGTGGAAACATGAGTGTGGGATTTCCCTTCGGAATCGACTCTGGCTGTGGGAGTCCCGACTTCAGCAGCCTCTTGGAGTGTACGAACTCAGGTGTTCTTAACCTTGTGGCCGCTTCGGGACTCTATGCTGTGCAATCCATTGATTACGCCGCTAAATCTTTGACGATAACGGATACCTCGATGACGACGTGCAATGGCGGGATTGTGGGTGGGAAGAACTTCAGCCTTAGTCCCGCGAGCAGTTTGTTTCTTTCTGGAAATGAAAACCTCTTGTTGCTGAATTGCGCCACGAATGCCACTCTTGTGAAGTCTTCGGAGTTTAGCTGTAACACCACAGCAGGGGTTTGCAGCGCGTTCAAGACGTGTGCGGATTATGCCATTTCGGATCCTCTCAAACTTGTCACCGAGTGCTGTCAATTGACGGAGAAATCCAACAGCTCCATCGACCTTTCTCTGCTCAAGTATATGATTATTACTCTGTTCTATTCCAATTAGCACTTGATTCGTCCTAACAGCGCTCATAATTCGCGGAACTAACCTTGCTTGTGGAAAATCGTTGCAGATGTGCGGGCTACACAAGCGTGCATGACTACAACCCTTCGGCGTTAGACCTCAGCAAGCTCACTTTCTTCATTGAGCTTACCTGGAGCGAAACATCGCCGATCTTTACAAGCCAGACTTGCGCACTGTGCACGAACAGCGCCGGGGCGTGTGGATACAACAGTACTAAGAATGGATTTTTGTGCCTCTGCGGAAGCTCCAACACTACTTCCGTGTGCCCTCCAAGTGAGACGCAATCTCTGCTTAAGACCAAGTTAGGTTCTAATTGTATATATCTTTCAAGTTCACATGTATACAAGTCAGATGAATCACGATGTTTCTCAGGACTATGCTAACGAGAAAATTTGTTGTTGTCTTGTGAAGCTTCGTCACACAAATCAACAAAGGGACGGGTTATAATCGGAAGTAAGGGATCTTTCGGTGTCTCCTGAAGTTAATGTTCTTTAAGTTTGATGGGGTTCTGGAAATTAGGGTTTCCAAGGCTTAACAGAAAACCTACTTGACGGCGTCCGTGCAGCGGTGGTCGGAGGTGTGGCAGTGATTATCCTAGGCTTCATCCTTGCGTTGATCGGCCACCGCGAATCGACACCTGCGTTTGAGACTTTGGATTTGGATGAGGTGTCGGAGGCTGTCACACGATTTCGGTACAAAGAACTGGCGGCAGCCACCGACAACTTTTGCAACGAGCTTGGGAAAGGTGGGTTCGGCGCTGTGTACAAGGGCCTCCTTGCAAATGGCCAGGCGGTTGCTGTGAAGAAACTGGACGGATCTGCTCAAGGAGAGAAACAATTCCGAGCCGAGGTACACAACTGCACGCTGATCTCTGCCGAATCTAGAATGTTTTTGTTTGGGTTCGGTGGGGTTTCTGGGACGTTAGTGGAATGCTTGACCGTAAGGTTTATCTTCTTCAGGTGGCAACCATCGGCAACATACACCATTTCAATCTGGTGCGCTTGTTCGGCTACTGCTCCGAGCGTTCCGAGCGGCTCCTGGTGTACGAGTTCATGTCCAACGGCTCTCTCGACAAGTACCTCTTCACCAAGCCCAACAGGGCCGCGAGCGCGCTCACATGGCCACACCGATTCTCCATCGTGTGCGACATTGCGCGGGGACTGGCGTACTTGCACGAAGGCTGCCGGAAACGAATTATCCACTGCGACGTGAAGCCCGAGAACATCCTCTTGGATGAGAAATTCTCCGCCAAGCTCTCCGACTTTGGGCTCGCCAAGCTGGTGGACCGACAGGAAGCGGATGCTTTCACGGTGGTGCGAGGGACTCGCGGGTACCTGGCGCCGGAGTGGTTCGTGAGCAACAGCCCCATCACGGAGAAGTGCGATGTCTACAGTTTCGGGATGGTGGTGCTAGAGATCATCGGCGGAAGGAAGAATGTGGACTTCAAAGTGAGCTCTGCAAAGTTGTACTTCCATGTGTGGGTGTATGACCAAGTCGCAGGCAAGGATCTTTCTGAAATTGTAGACAAGCATCTGGGTGGAGATGTGGATCCAGAGCAAGTGATGATGTTGGCGAAGTTGGCATTGGCGTGTGTGCAAGAAGATCCCGCACTAAGACCTACCATGAGCAAGGTACATTGAATCCAATATCGCGGTCAGGCTTGTTTCTGATTGTGCAATTCATGCTAAACGATCTAATAGGTGGTAACATTTTATACTTGTCATGTTGGTTGTGTCTGGCAGGCTGTGCAGATCCTTGAAGGAGTGAGTGAGATTGAAATTCCACCATTGCCATTCTGGGGGCCTGAAACAGAGGGTAGTAGTGGCACTTCCACCCCTGTGGCCAGATCCTCTTTGGCTTCGTGGAGTTACAGCGGTGTGGACCCTGGCCGATGACACAGGTTGAAGTCTGACTCTTGAATGGGTTCATCTGGACAGCAATGGTGGGGCTCAAAATGGAAGTAGGTAACCTGTTCTCTTCATGTAGGTGTAGAAGGTTGAGATTGCTGCTGTGAAATTTGGGTTTTCCAACCTAACATGTGCACAAGTTTGTTTTCCGCTGAATAGTTCACACTGCTTCAAAAATTTCTGCCTTAAACATACTTTCAAATCAAATTTTTCAAACTACCTTGATGTACTCAAGATCCCTCTGCAATGGTCTTTCCGAAGATAATTTGTATGAGTGAACAAGGGTTGTGAACAGAAGTGAGGATAATTTTCAAGAATTAATTTGCAGTCAACATTTCAGGAGCGAGAAGGCTTTATGTCTTTGAACAAATGCAGAGGAAGATGTGAGCTCATGCTACAGCAAGCTGATGTGAAAACCACAACTTAGAATCTCTTTCAAAGCTCTTTGAGTTAACATACATCTAATCAAATGCTGCAATGCTGGTCTTCTGAGTCAAAGTTGATGAAATTTGAAGCGTCAAGCTCAGTCCAGAGTAGTGGAGTCTAAACTGTTGGAGCAGACAACCATTGAAGAATTTCAAATGTTCCTTGCCATCTCAGAAGTGCAGCACTTGCTATGCAATAGAACCAAGAGCATAAGCACACCCCAAGGATTATGAAGAAATGAAAAGACTACAAGAACAATATGCTGGAAATGTAAGCAGGAATAAGTGCATCGCAAAACTGTTGTGCCAATGGCCATTTGAGGACATAACATAATTGAACAATAGAGGGGTAACTCTTTGCAGAGTGGATCCAAGGAGAATCTTTGTTAAGATCCACTTTTATAACCCATGAGAAAATGGCACCTTTATTGCATGAAGTTGCAAAGCACTATGCCATTGCCAAGTACACTTACCAAAATCTACAGTTGGCAAATGGCATTTGCCAATGTTATCTATATTTCGATGTACAACTACTACAATGAATAGAAGGATTTATGTATTGGTATTTGTATTTTATAACAAATGATTTGCCAAGACCTAATAAGTTCTTACTCCATCATATACTCATTCAACATAGTGTGGAGGGGTGCTGTGAGTGACAAGGTGTTCTTCACACACACAAATATACATCTATGTAAGTACTGGGAACTTATCCATACTGACGATCTGAGTCAACCTTGAAAGAATTGTAGTCCACCTGATAATTAGGTAACGGATGACGTATGGGCAAACAAGGCAGGAAAAGAAAAGAAAAAGGAGGATCTGACCCCAAAAGACAGTAAAGACTAAGAAGTGGGCTAAGCAATAGAAATTGTCATGTAGGTGTTCCTGACTTCAAAATCCATGGTAGTGAACATCTATCATAGCATCCCTTTGACTCCATCAGCTTCCAGCAGTGGGCAGAGGTTAATGTCGTGCATTAGCTGACATTCTGAGTTTCTGTAATAAAGCTGGTAGTAATGGGAAGCATCAGCCATGATGGTGGCTAACTCAACAAAGAAAAAGAGAAGGACACAAAAGAACAAAAACAAAACATGAACCGAACAAGGAATGAGGAGGACAAACCATAAAGTAACTATTGCCCTGAGTTTCTGTCATAAAGTTGCCATGCTGCTGGCTAGATCAAGAAAACATAAAAGAGAAGGATATGACCAATGTGAGTATTGAAAATCCCTGACTCAGAATTAGAAAGGTAACCAAAACCAGGTAAAAAGAACCTTTGGTCAAAGAAAAACTCCAGAGAAGGACTAAGGAACAGGGAACAGAAGAACTAGCTTGACATGAACTATAAACAAGCAGTAAGAACAACAGTGAGTCTCTTGCTTGTTAGCTGGTTCAGTGACAAATCAAAGTACCACATATGCTAGTAACTCTTCTATCATAACTTCACTTTTCTATCAGGACTTACCCACTGCCTTCATCAGCTCCCTGTATTTGCCAGTTACACTGGCCTGCCTACTGAGTTTATGTTGCAAGTCCAGATGCAACAGGCAGACTCAGCCATTATGCTGGCTAATACCCTACACCAAACGAACGCAGATGGAAGAAACAAAAAACAAAAAGAGGGACATAAGGAAGGAAAAACAGAATACAGAAGACAAAAGAAGACCAGCAACAGGAACACATCAAGAAGAAAAACAAAAAAAGAATCACACAAGAAAACATGAAGATGAGAGAGAAACAATACAGAGATCTTTGAGAACAAAGTGGGCTTCCAAGAGCTTCCCAGATAGGATAGTGAAGCTCTTGAATTTGAGGATTCCAAAGCAAGAAACAGCAAATGGAAATCTTTCTTAAGCAAAACATCTGACTTGATAAATAGCATCTTTATTTTTTAGAACACTAGTTAAACTTGCCACTTGAGCTATAAAGAACTCTCTTGAGCTAGGCTTAAGGACCTATAATTTGGACAAACACAGAGTACTGTGTGTTGATGGAAGGAACCAAGGAAGTTGTCTGGCTAAGGAAAGTTTTGACTAAAATCAAATGTATACAACCAGGACCAACTGTTATGTTTTGTGACAACATAAGCAGCATCAAAATGGCCAAAAACCCAGTATTTCATGCCAGGACCAAACATATCGAGTGCCATTACCATTTTGTGCGGGAGAAGGTGATGTCAAACGAAATTTCTACAGACATTCGCTGTTATGCTTCAATGATCACAGACTGTATAATTTCTGCAGAACATTACACTTGCATGGTTGACCTTCTTGGCCATGCTGGCCATCAACTAGAGGCAGAGAATTTTATCAATGCAATGCCCTGTAAACCACATGCAGCAATGTGGAAGACTTTGCTCGGTGCATGCATAATTCATGGTAATGTGGAGATGGGAGAACATGTTGCTAAGCATGTTCTTGAATTGGAGCCTGAAAATGCTGCAGTTTATTTGCTGTTGTCAAGAATCTATGCTGTTGTTGGCAATAGGCATCTCTGTGACAATGTTGAACAACAGAGGAAAGAAAAAGGTTTGAGGAAGCACCTGGGTCGCACCTGTATTGAAGTGAATAATGAGGTGCATACATTTGTAGTAGATGATTGAGACCACCCACAAATGACTAAAATTCATGCAGAACTGTAGAGATTGTCAGGGCTCATTCATGATGCCAGGTATGTGCCTTGTACAAAATTTGTTCTGCATGATGTGGAAGAAGAAGAAAAGGCATTTCATTTGTGTCACCATAGAGAGAAACTGGCTATTGCATTTGGGTTCGTCGAGAGAGCTCCTGGTACCCCTCTCTGAATAAGAAAGAATCTGTGGGTTTGTGAAGATTGTCACACATCCACAAAGTTCATTTCAAAAGTAGTTGGGAGAGCAATCATGATGAGGGGTGCCAATTGCTTTCATCACTTTGAAGATGGTGTTTGTTCTTGCATGGACTATTGGTGATGCCAGCAGTCTGTCTAGTCAATGACTATATCAAGCTCATTTTGTTTACAATAGCATTTCTAGTGGTATTGTAACATGGTCAAAGTGCAACAGTGTTAATCAGATGTAGTACCACTGAAAAGGTTGCCATTTCTCTTTGGACTTTGGGACCAAATGAGCTTCGACCAACAAGTTCTTCTCTTATGATCCACAAAATGTTTGTTCATCAACCTGTCTACCATAGGAGGCTTGGATAGATGTGAAAGATCTTCTCCCCATCAAAGGATGGTCAGACATCATTAAACAAAGAGTAACACTGAAAGTAAAACATAAGGTACAACAGGAATTAAACATTCATCATTTGTAACCCCTAGGCAATGATGGATTTGTTCACGATGAGATGGCCAATCTTTGTTAGTGAAGCCACCTACACAGAGGTAAGGGTGCCTCCAACTGCGGAAACTGTCACTCATAGATAACAGTTGCTCTCCTCTGACACTGAAAACTTTCAGAAGTGATTTTTGTGGGACAAAATCTTATTTAGTTACCAGGTGTTATGGACAAGATCAAGAGTCATCTCATGAAACCAAATTCATCAAGGGAGCCAGCCAGTGGGCAGCACAGATGAGGTCACATTCTCTAGTACTTCCTGAAGTTTGATACAGCCATGTAGGGCATGTACAGGTCAGTTTACTCAAAGGCACCTGATGCCAAAAAATACATACTGTCATGCTTAGACATTCAGCAGACTGCCTGATTTTGTTCATGCAATCTCATTTAGCATCCCCAACATGAGAACATGAGCACTCCCTGTTAACTACATTCGTTTTTGGTACAACTCCAGACAGCCCCATTGGTTCATTTGGAGAGAGCGAAAGGAATCATGATTCGCTTGGCCATGAGAAATTTTCTAAATCTGAACATGATTAAGAGGGCCCAGAGCACAGAGGATTTGCACATCCAATTACAATGCCTATAACCTCAAAAAGCATGTGGCAACAGGCTCAGACTATTGATTTTCAAAACAAATCAAGCTGTAAAGTTAATATACAAGGCAACATAACCATTCCCCTTAAAAGTGAACAACAAAAGAATAGAAAGAAGATTAATCCTCTTCATCTCTGGCCCAGAGGCATGTCCGAAAACTTGATGCTGATTACAAGATAGATAGCAACATGGATTTTATGACACACAAATGACACTAGAACAGACATTCAAAGGCATGCGTTTTCTTTCAAGTGAATAAACCCCAGCTAAAATTGAGTTAACCAGCATCTTTTCCCAAGATAGTTCTTTTGCTACATCATTTTGGGAAGGAAGTAGCACAACTGTAAATGAGCCTGTTTGCATTGCAATCTCAGAAATTGACAATTTGAAGGCAAACTCCACTGAACTCTAGTAGTACGCCTTCCTTGGGTTATTCTGCAGAGCACAGAAGCACATAAGTCCACCCCTTTTACGGGAAACATCACAATGAGTCTCTTCAAACTGGCATTCTTTCTAGAAGATCAGAATTCTGCTATGCTGCAAGAGTCAGCTGAACCTAAAAAACAAAAAGTGTTCCAAGATTTGGATGGCATTAAAAAAGTTAGCTAATATTGCACCTGCATAAATATGAGTCTCATATGGGTTCCCAACTGAATCAAAACATAATATCCCTCAATAAAATGCTTTGCAAGTCAGAAAATAAAAAGGCCAACTGTAAAATGACATCTAAGGGAGACTTCTGATAAACTTACTTTAGGTGACCCTCAGATGGTTTCTTACCTTTCACAGTACAACCCTAGAATCAAGTCATATTAAACTATCCTCCATATTTAAAAAAATTGGGTCTGCCATTTATTAAAAATGGTATCCCAGTGAGCTCAGAAGTTCTCTGACTGTTCCAAGGTTAACTAGAGTGCAGATTCACATCTCATGATGGTACAATTACCCCCCATGCCAAAATTCCAATAGTTCATACTTTTAGCTAGCAGAACAACCCAACTATATGGGACTCCATTTGCAGGCTTCAGGTTAGTGAGTTACATCTACTCAGATGTTAAGAGGTCAAGGCATCCATTCTCTGACAAACCAAACATACATCATTATGCAGGAAATCATGTATCAGAGAACAAAGAACAGTGCTTTTTAGGGTAGAAAGATCTACTCACAAGAGGGTTAGGGCGGTAGCGATAGCCAAGCATCATTCTCTTCTTGTACTGCTCATATATATCATCCTCAGCTGTCACCTCTCCAGGCTGCTCCGCACCCACACCTAGATTGTTGAGCTTCACTTGGCCAGCCTGCACTGGATCTGCTTGGCCACTTCGACCACTCCCCAAACCTTCTCCTACACATCTCACATGCAAAAGTACCAGAATTTGTTCATTTGACCCAATGAAACATCCAAGCAGAGCCCTGCAAGATTTCCCCACTGTACAACATAATAAAATTGGCTTTTTTCCAACCAATTACTCCTACAAAAGCTGCAGTCAGTTTTAGACATACCTTCTTTCCAGCCCATCTTGGAGAGCAAACGATGGCCAACATTGTCTGCTTGAATTTTTGCACGGTCAGCTGTTGCTTTGGCTGCTTTAACTGCCTTGGCATCATTGCACTTACTCATAAACTTTTCTAACTCTTCAGGTGGTATGTAGTCACCCATGTGATGGCCCTTCTTCCCAGCACCTGCAGATCCAAAAGATTTGAGCCATTCAGGATACCTTTCTTAACTTACACTTGATTATTTGACAGCTCTGCACTGTCCATCTGCAACAGAAGTACTGTGCAAACAATAAAGTGCATACCCATATACTGTACTGACTGATTTAGCCTGGGCAACACCACCACAATAACAATAAATAATTATGTCATCCGTTACTAGTTTGGTAAAAATGTCCTCTCCCTTGCACTGTCCTAAGATGACAAGCTGACAAAGAGCAATCTGCCATTCACAGTACATCAGATCCCTGACTCCATTCAGGGATATGTGTCAAGAAACTCAATATCCTCTATATGTCAAGTGCATTAATACTTTCTGCATCTGTTACAATAGAGGAGACTCTCCCTCAATCTGCCCTCTTGGTATGCTGTTGTCAGAGGTCCCAACAGACATCATACAAAGAGCCACAAATAGGTGCAATGTAGCTAGCACACAGGAATTTCAACAGCCTGGAGACAAGCCAACCTTGGGCAGGATCTTCCACCACCCCTTTTGTGGCTGATGAGTTGATAGATCCATTGTCTACAAGGAAACATAACACATATAAAAAAACAAGCAAAATATTTAGTTTCCACCCTGGCCATTAGGTGGCACATATGCAGCATCCAGCATGTCATCAGCCCTAAAAGGCCAACTTGAACAGTCAAGTAAAACTTTAAAATGAAAAATTATCAGCCAAAACCAGCAGGCACAAAAGGGAAAACAGTGCCTTGTGTGGGAAAAGACTTGAGAACACCTGGAGCAAGAAGTGGTTCGTCAGGTTGCCGCCTTTGTGGTGAATGCTGTCTTGATGGTTTTGCTGCATATGTGCATGTCAGCAAACAAAGGGTCAACATATACACCCTAACATTCAAAATAGATCTCAGATATGGTGGTGGGGAGGCTCAGAGGTTCAGATCAATTGCAGTAAGGCAAATGAGTGGCCAAACACCACAACAGACTGGAGGCATCTCATAAAATGTCACAGAAACAGATCATCGCTGTTCATGAAGTACCATTCCCAAACATCCACATTCCAAACTTCAGCTAGAGAGGATGAAGCAAATGCACCAAGAAATTGTGTCTAAGATCTGATTGAACTGACTTCACTAGATAATTCCAAATGAAAACTTGTGTAAACCAATCAACTGTTCAGTACCAGCAGGTGCCAACACCATCTCAATAGTAAACATGTGTAAGAATTCTCAAAGTTATTTCACAAAGATCTTGATGGCATGGGCTTACAGGGAGGAGGTTGGAGAGAGGGGGTGGGAGGCATCTCATCCTTGCAATGCTTGAGGGGCTTGCGTAAATCCTCCTGAGCAGCTTTTTTCATGTAGAACTCCATCATAGCAACTGAGTCATTTGGAAAGTTGTGCTGGCTGGAATATTCTGTTTCATAAATTTACAACCATTAACCATAGAATTCTGAGATGCCCAAACAAGATGGAGATAAAATTTCTGAACACTGTAAAATGTCTACCTTTCAGTAACTGAACAACAATCAGAGAAAACATAAGAAGTTGCAGTCCAATATAGATCTCTTTCCACCATTCAGCACCTAATCCTTTTGCTTCTAGACTTGAAGAATAGGCAACCTGGTAAAGATTCACTAGAATATGTCAGACAACCAGAAACACTTTTATAGGTATGGAAAACTTCTCCATACTTACCATTCAATGAAAACTAGAAAGGCAACTGAAGGACATGAACTGACTCCACTTTAAAGTTGAGAGATATGCATCAAAGAGAGAAATTGGGCATCAAACAACATGTGACAGGATCAGCATACTAAATTCCTCCAGAGGAACCTAGAGAGGCAACTGAAGGACATGAACTGACTCCACTCTAAAGTTGAGAGATATGCATCAAAGAGAGAAATTGGGCATCAAACATGTGACAGGATCAGCATACGCAATTCCTCCAGAGGAACAGAGAGAGGCAACTGAAGGACATGAACTGACTCCACTCTAAAGTTGAGAGACATGCAAAGAGAGAA
>Ga0116231_10005670_pt1 | contig 24442 bp, 21 predicted proteins | sample S1TSphgellanicum_2_FD_89695 | JGI IMG/M metagenome (GOLD analysis project Ga0116231, IMG submission 89695) | Host-associated microbial communities from peat moss isolated from Minnesota, USA - S1T2_Fd - Sphagnum magellanicum MG | ecosystem: Host-associated > Plants > Peat moss > Unclassified...
AAAAAAAAAAAAAAAAAAAACTTTGAAAAAAAAGTAAATGTTTGAAATTTTCAACATTTCTGCAAATAATATAATCTGTATCATAACTGCCAACATATAGACAAGACAAATACCAAGTAGCACCAGGAAAGTATTGCATAAAGGATTTATTGCATGTTATTATAGTGAAAGTTTTGAGATTTGGCTTATTCTATAATTTTAAAAATTGGACAATTTTATGTGCAGAGTTGAATTTTTCAATTTCCCAGCAACTGGAGTTGAATACTTCAAATTCCACTCAATATACTTGGGAGATACCCAAGGTTGAACTAATGCTAATAACACGAGTACCAAATTCACATTTGTATGGTCTGGTGTTTTCATCTCCAATTTTTGAATTCACAAAAGTGACAAATTTATGTTGAAAACACACATTCACTTACATTGAAACACACACATTTTACATTGAAAACATGTATGTTCTAACCCAAAAAAACCCTTCACAAATTAGCGAAAATCCACCACCGAATCAACTAGCTTTTAATTTTCTGATTTAAAATTACCACTCTCTCACCACCAACCAACAGGAGGTGCCTGTAGCAGCTGTTTGGGTTGAAATTCTTTCATGGTTTAACCCCCAAAAAAGGAACGAAATATCTAGTTCACTGACTTGCCCAGATATTTATCTACATACAAGAAAATACCCAAGCCCTGTAAAGTTGCTATAAATGAGTTTTTAAAAGGAAACTTTTATCATATAGTAAGACTTTTGGGAAAGTGTATTTTTTTTCCAAAAAGAAATTTTTCATTAAAAAGTGCACAAAATATTGCCATTTTGTAATATTAAAATATTGAAAAAAGTCAGTGCCCCATAGCAGATGACAGCTTGTACCACCAGCCCACGAGCAAGCAAGGTCCTGAATCTTAAAGGTGAAGATGGTTGGCTCCTATATATGGCCCTTTCAAAATTCAAGTATAGACAAATGACACAATTGTTGGTGAGTACCTACATAGGAATATATGCAATCAAAGCTAGCAATTCTGAAAATATATTAAAGTTATCCGTAAAGTCACCCTCTCTTTCACCCCCTATTCTTTCTGCTTTCATCTATAGTATTTGATAGTACAACAAATTTGTCATTATCCGATGGTTCCAGCTTGGCTAGTTTTTCTAAATTCACACCACTAATGTGAGTGTTTGGGCAGCAGCCTTAGCTCGTAGTTTTAGCATGGAGAGAGGCTCAACTCCATTATAGGCAATGGCCTCCTGCTCTTCTGTTGTCCCTAGACGTAGAGTGCACAATTCCAACCCTGCATCCTTATGGTTATCATTCCCCCGCCAAGTAAGGAAATTTTATTAAATATCAGTATGAAATCCTGAAACTCAGCATTTAATGCACAAGGTTCGAGAGTAATTATAGTAGTTGTACAGGTAGGAGCAGTGAAAATATATGTATCAGCTGTGAGTGAAGGTGCTCAGGGAAAAGGAAAGAGGGGATAAACTCAGTTTACAACCAAATTGGTGGAAAACCTAGTTTGGGTCCTCGTTATTTCGTTTTCTAAAATTTCATTCCCAGTTAAGCATTTGATGCCCTGTTATGCCGAAACTGGCCGTCCTCGCCCCCTGATCGCCTGACTTTACGGATAAACTTTATTGGATAAACTTTTATGGGCTGACGAAAATGCAGTTTAAACTTTAAACCTGTCATGTCCTATTATGACCTTACAGTTCCCTTCTACTGAACATCATGAAACAAATTCCATAGATGCCTCTTCCTGTTCAATGATGCATTTCTTAATACACACATCAGAAAGACCCAGTTTGGATCATATTCATGGCATGTGGGGAGTCCCTTGACTCAGGACTCCCAGGGAGCTCAGAGGGAGCTTGCAGGAAGTATATAGATTGCAATCACTGTATCAGAGAAATAGTGGGTTGTGGGTTGTGGGACATAAACCTAATTCCAAATGCTGTTGCTGAAGCTTCAATCCATGGACATTGCCTCGAATGAAAGTGGTTGGTGGCAATGGGTCGGTGTGAAATATTGCTGGATTTCTTCACTAGTAAGTACAATCTTGCAACGTTATCATGAAATACCGATTTCAACATCACACCAACTGCCAACTACCTATGAAAGAACTTCAGGGCAAAGATATATCACTTCTAGAATGTTTGGAACTCATGTCCTTCAAAATACAGCACACAAAAGACTTTGTCAACTGCTTTGAAAGTTGGCACAACCCATATGGATGGTGCCAAGATTATAACTGTCTTCAGCTTGGCCCACACCATAAGACCCAGGATGCATTCAACCACTTTTCCCATGCATACAATAATAAGGCAATTTTTGACCCATCAAATTGACACTCTACCTAGTTAGGTGGCACAACTGAAAGGCAAAGCAACTACTACCAGAGCCCAACTGTGTTTCATCAATTGTGCAGTTTTTAGCTCTGCATGATACATTGGTCTCTAGATTCAATGGCATCTTTTGTTATGGCTTGTACTAGAAAGGGTGGAGAATTGTTTTCAGTTCAATTGCTTGTTGAAGGATGACTTGAACTTTCAATGAAGGATGACTCTCCTGGGTATGCATGTTTTGAAAGCCTAGAATTTCTGGTTTAAGCCACTCTCTATGAAACAAACATGTCATTATGAAAGAACATACCAAAATTGATATTGACCGGGTATCAAACTTTGTAAATCACAACTATTGTTAATTACTAGTAAGTCTCATGCCAATAGCCAAATTATTTATTGCAGCCCGGTAATTTGAAATTTTCACTACATAAGTTTCCAGGACTTGACTAATTATAGATCTTTCAAGGTTTTAAGTATAGGACCCAGACTACTCTCTTTGAAATCTGGTACCTTCTCAACCATCTCCTTGAGAATTGGCAAGATAACACACACAAACTTCATACCTGGGGAGGGAGGTTACAAAGGGATCCCAATTTCGGTTCTCAAGCTGGTAGAGAGGCTATAACAAGGTTAGAAAGTAGGTGCTTGAACTCAAAAGCTCTTTGATCTCAAATAATGTCTTTATTACTAGGCAACAATCTCTCATTTTCAAAAAAAGTTGGAAGAATCTTTTGATTTAAAGTTTACACATTCCAATGGTTCCAGCTTTAAAGCCATTGGGATAAAGAAACTTTAAATAAAACAATCATCTGCATTTTTGTACATGAAAATTTATGTCTTGTTGTTAAAAAATAAGTTTCCCTTTAAAGGGGGTCTTGGGTTTGAATATCACATGTTTTGAAAATTGGTTTTCCAACAGTTCATTTTTGAGGGACAATTGAAGGACTGGTTTTCATACCTCTTACAAGAACTACATCAACAATTCTCTATAAAAAGTGAAAACTACCCAACCCTTAAAAAGTTGGCTAGAGGTTCTTTCAAAAGCTAGAACAAGACAAGACTAATTATTACACCATTTTGGTGTTCCTAATCACAAAATATGATTATGCAAATACAGGGCACAGTATTGAAGAGTTTAAAAGAATCAAAGTTACAAAACCACAAGGTGAAAGTTGATAAAGAACAATTTTTAATCCTTGTCACAAAAAATTGCAAATAATTTTTTAATGTATTGAAAGTAATTTAAATATCATTTTATTTAATTCTTTGAATAGATTTAAATAAATTATTTTTAACCATCCCATTCATTATTTACAAGAGACACAAGTACACAATGTCATACCTTGTTCATAACCTATTGTCAAGTTCTTCTTGAAATTCATTGATTTTTTTTGTTCATCAACTTTACAATTTGTGCATAGATCATTGACATGGATTGAACACGTGAATGAAATTGTTTTTGCTTCTATGTCATTATGTTCCTTATCAATGTGGTTTGCTCACTTATCACAATTGAACATTCCTACTTGCAAGTTTTGTTTTATATTTTTAAAGTACACAAGTTGAACAATTATAACTAATGCCTAGTAGAATGTAAGTACAATTGGGTGGTACCACTAGGAATGCCACCTTCATTTTTTAGGACCCATCAAACTTTGGAAAAATATAGGAAACACGTACGGAAAGGTTTTTAGTAAATGTTTTTATTTAATACATTAACTAGGTTGTATAGATTTTGAAACTTCAACAATGTAAAAAATATTTTGGATTTTGATGTTCCCATTCATTACATTCACACAAAGTTTAAGGAATGTCAAATTGGTTGTTTTTTTTGAACTTTTTTTAGTTAGGAACACTTTTCAAACAAGGTTTTGGGTTCTTTTCTATGAATATAATTTTGAAGGTACTTTAAATGGTATTCTATTTGATTTTTTTTGCGGTAATTATTTGAATAGGTATAATTTAATTATGAATTTCCAAAGTTTAGGAACTTGATTCTTAAAGGGGGCACATCAATAAGGAATACAAATTTGTAATGATTTCCACCTTTTTTTATAGCCCTATACTTTGGCATGCAATAAATAAACATGAGAAAAAAATAATTTATAATTATGAAAGAATTTTAATAAAAGGGCCCAAGAATATTATTTGGCCAAATTTTGTTCCTTGACCATTCCTTGAGGTGGTTCCTAATGGTACCACCCAATTATATGTACACCCAATATTATACTAATTATTTAAAGGTTTAGTAGGTATGTCCATTACATTCATGTCATTGTGCCTTAGTTGTGTCATAATATTTAAGTTTGGTCCTTGGTTATTATTGTTTTTGCTTCAATACTTTCAATTACTTATACGAGGTGGCCACTAATGGTCAAACTTATAAATGTTATTGTGTGTCCATATTTCCTTGTTCTATAGGTATGCATACTTGTTAGAATTGTTTTTTACTTATCAAGGCAAATGATTATTCCCAAAACATTTTACTTATAATGCTACTTGTATTTAATCCTTTATTACTTGATGACTATTAGTTAGATTGGTTTTAATACTTGTGTTGTGTCCATGGTCTCATGGTTTGTAGATCTACAAATTTGTAACATTAATTTGTATTTGTCAAGGTGGGATCTTACCTTGAGGACATGGATTGGGTCTTATTTTGCTTGAGGAAATCTATATAACATCTAACTAAGAGTTGCATAGTACTTAAATGGAAAGATTTGAATTGAAAACAATGTGTTATGTATGGAGGTTAGTTGATAATGGGTGTCGCAACCCCACTTTGAGGCTAAGTGTGAGAATGCAACTCACACTCCCAAAAGTGGGAAAATGGAGTCCTCCGGGACTCTCGAAAATTTAGAAGACGATTTGAGGGGGTCAAATCTCCTTGCCTTGGTGCGTTCTTTATATCAATGGAAAGCTCTTGAAGCGTAGATGTCCAAAATGGCCTCGCATTGCCCATTTGGACATATGCAGCCCAAGTTATGGGCAAAAGAAGGGTCGGGAGTCAAACTGCCAATTTGACTCCCAACCACTAAAAGTCAGGAATCGACATCTTCCCGACGTCGCCTCATAGAATGCAAGCCGGCGTTGGAAAACTTTCGACGAGAGCTACAACTTTGGTTCAAAGCTCATCCTGATCCGAGTTCGAGGCGAGGAGCTATGGTCGTCCAAAGTCCTGGGACTCTAACCCGGGACAGTTTCAGGACTCCAACTTGGAGTCCCAAGAAAAAGAGCCATTCGGATGTGGTCTTCGCGGTGAGATGCAGAGAATACTATATGGGGGAAGGTGGTGGCTTCCCCCGAGTCCAGGCCGTGGTGAGTCAAGGAGTCCAAGTTGCCCGTGGCTTGTCCCAACACCCAAGGGTGTTTCCGAATGCTAACTAACCCTCTTGTGGTTGGTTTTGGATGCAAATTCAAGCTTGATCTTCTAGTCCATCTTCCTAGTCTAATCCCGGGACTTCTAGCACACCCCTCTACCCCTTTTTAATGCTGGAGGTCGGGAACGTCCCTCAAGTTCCAACTTTCCGCAATTCAACATAGTTGGACCCTCAAGTGGGTTCAACCCGGGACTTGGGAGTGCGTCAATGGGTGTAAAAAGGTTGGTGAAGAGTTAATGATATTTGTACAAGTGCACAATGCATGGAATTTTTTTGAAAAATAATAGTACAAACCAAAATAAAATAGCATTTAACCTTTGGTATATGTTTCATCCATTAACTACTATGAGAAATTTGGTAAGCATATTGGAGCAACAATATTGAAGTAAGAGAAATTAAAAAAATGTATGTTGACAATCAAAGAGTTGTGAATAAAATAAAACTACTTACAAGGTTGTGTGAAATTAGATGACAACAAAAAAATGTCAAAGGTCTTACTAAAATATGCCATAATTTAGATCAAAGTGACAATGTACATACCTATGTTTTGATAGGTGTAACTGGTGACAGAAAACAACAATGTTTTAATTTATAGAGAAAGTATATTTGTTGGGGATAGTGGTTTGCACATGGACATGTGGGATGCACTGTAGGGAAAACCAATATTTCCATGGAAGATATGATAATGATCATGGGTGTCATTATATTATTGAACTCCATGGTGGATTTCAATGTGTTTTGCATGCATTTCTTGGTGATTCCACTATTATTATGCAATTGTGCATCTTAAAATTTACAAAAAATTTGGATGTTTGTTTTTAGCTTGTTTGAAGAAGGATGTGGACCATGTAAATATTGATTATTTTCGATCGTTATTTTTTTGTATATATTTCAGTGGAGGTTTTGTGGACGTGGTGGTTTGTGGTAATGTCACTACTAGGAATCATGGGTCTAGTTTACTAACCCATTTCACTAAGTGCCTTTAAAAGTGAAATGTGTTCATTAGTTAGTGTTTTAACTTAATTCAATTTCACCATGGGTGAAATCACTTACACCTAATTTACTAAGGTTCATTTTTTAATATTCAAAAAAATTATAAATTAATAAAAAGATAATATTTATTGAATGTAAGTATTTGTTAATTTATTAAAAGATTTGGTCTTCGTGTACAACTTTTAAAACATGTTATAATTTGTATTAAATTTATTTTCATGAATGAAAAGACCTTTCCAAAAAATTAGATGAAAATATTCTTTTAAATAAACTTCAATACAATTTTAAACACTAAAAATATTATATATTTATAAACTAATGATAAAGAAGTTTACATATAATGTTAATACTTTATATAACAAAATAATAATAATAATATGTGTTTAATAACTTAAATATTACACATTTAAGTCAATTATTAAATAATTATAATTAATAAAATAAAATTTTATATAACTAATACTAATTAAATATATGTTTAAAATGGTGGGAGATGTAACATAATATTACATATCATTACCAACAATCAAATATTTGGAAAAAAAAACCAATTTTTTTGAGAAAAGAAACTTATTCATAAATTATGTTATTTCAAAAAAAAAATCTTCAAAACACATTGTTGAAATGCATCGAGTAACAAAATTAAAGTTGTAGTATTACACATTCCCTTGTAGTGAAAATAATTTACTAAACTTATTCTTGGTACTATTAAGATGATAATTTCAATCTTATATAAAATTTTATATAATCAATATTTAATATAATTAATTTATAATGTGTAAGATTATTTATCATAATCTTTTATTACATCAATTAGTAGCAATATGAGATATTAAATGGTGAATTAAACCAACTTATAATTTATTTGGTAATTTATTTTACATACAAATTTGAATTTCATTGTCATATATTATTTTGGGCCTTCATTTATTACAACATAAAGATATTTTTAAGAAATAAAAAGATGAAGATTCAATTTTAATTATATGTGTTGATTTATATTTAGTTTTAAAAATAATATAATTTATTGTAAATAATATATTGCAATATAATGTAAACAAATACTTATTTGGGTTATTACATTTATTACTATACATATAAATATATTTGACTAACATAATGTAACACATTATAAAATAATCTATATTAAGTAATAATTTATAAAATATTTTGACACTTTATATATATAATTTTATAATTAATCGTAATATTCCATTATTTTGAAACCAAATGAACTACAAGAAAATTCCAAATAAATTAAAACTGAAAAAAAATTAAATTATTATTCATTAATATTAAATTTACATATTCCATCTGTATATATTTAAAATAAAATTTTGCAACATATTTTACTTTATTTCCTGATTATCTTACATAATTAATTATAAAAATTAAATAATATATTATATATTGTTCTACTAGTTTGTATTATTAGTTAACATACTATTTATAATAATATAATCTAATTTTTTTAGTACTGAAAATTAATGGTCAATATTTTTCTTTAAATATATTTAAATAAAATTATATTCTAATTCTGAAAAATGAGTCAATTTGTATTTTTTACCTTTATTTAATAAAATACTTAAAAACTTTTACAATTAAAAAAAAATCAGAATCAAATATCTTTTATCCTAAAAATATGTAATACGTTACATATCATATATCATATGTATATAAGATATAAAATACACAACATATGAAATTATGTTTACATATTATAGATATATTTTAAAACTAAATAATATGTTATTGTGGGCTTTAGTTGATAAAAATGTAAAATATAACATATGAAATTATTTATTTGTTATATACTATATTAAGAACAATATTTGTGAATAAAATAAATATAATGTATAATAATTTTTTCATTTCTTTAATTATTTTTATTTTGAATTTAATTTTAATTTTATAATTTAAAAATCAAACTCATATTAGTATATAAAATTAACATGTATGTATTTAATATACCATATTTAAATGTATTATCTTTTCTAAATACACTATGTAACATAAAATGGTTTTGATAATAACGTTATTATATGTTGATATATCACATCTTATGAACTATTTGTATTAAATTTCATAATTAAAATGTACTATGTAATCCAAAAAAAATTGATATATTTTTTTAAATCTTTCATTTGGATAGAGTATGAAAAATATAATGATGGTTAAAAAAATAAATTGTCTTCAAAACATCATTGTAGAAATGTATTGAAATTCAAGATTTACATGCAATGTTTTTCAATTCAAGTATTTTTTTAATAAGTTTTATGACTTGTTTGTGTAGATTTTGGAAAACCTTCATATTGAGGTTTAAATCATTTTATTTGGACATAATATGAAAAAGACATTATTAATTAAAGTTGGATTTTGGAAAAGGTTTAATAGCATTTTAATTTAAAACTAAGATGCAAGTAAAAGGTTTAACCAATATGTTTTGTTTTTGAATCTCATCTCATAAGCTATATAAAGAACATGTTTTACTTTGATTCATAATATTGAAATGTATATGGCAATTTGAAATGAACAAAAAATGTTGACCTTAAATGGTAATTGCAAAGTAAATGACATTATTTTTTGGCTATTCCTTCCATCTACATTTTCCCTTTCCTACCAATTTGTGTACCTATACAAGTAGGTGTTAGTTATCTACTTACCCAGGTATATAAGCTCAAATTTTCTTTAAAATTTCAATTTTGAAAAATAAAAATAAAACGATGCTGATTAAATGATTAGTATACAATAATTCGAATTAAATAATTAATATCAAAATAATCTAGATTCAATAGTTATTCGATATTTTGGATTAAATAATTGATATTAAATAATATGGATTAAACAATGAAAATATTCAAAATTTCCTAGTTGTTCATATGTAGTAAATTAACTTGTTCATACCAACTCGTCACCAATCATTAAGCAACTAATGAATTTGTTAAGAATTCACTACAAACCTAAAGAATTCATTAATGGATTTGGATTCATTATGCATTAGTGTGTTGAATAAAGAGGTGGTTTGGCTAATGGTCTATTGGAAAAGGTAAAGTGTGAATATAACTTGTTGGAAAGGAAAAGGTTTAGGGCAACAAGTGCTTTGAAGGAGCACAATGAGAGTAGAGTTATAAAGGATAATCATTATGGGTACAAGGGCTATCATGACGGTGGAAGGAAAGTTGGAAGCATGAAATTTATTTTGAAGAAATCTTATGGGAGCAACATGAAGGCAAAATGGTTATTTGCAAACAAGGAGCTTAACATAGGTGAAAATGACAATGTTTTATAGTTTTTGATATTTCATTTTTAGAAAATGGTTTTTGATGTATTTTGCATTTGGAAAAATCTTCATGAATTTTTTTTTTGTGTTTTGATATTTTTTGTTTGAAAGTTTGTTCTATTAATGGTTCTTGTTGGAAAAAAAGGAATTGCATTACATGTGACAATGCTAGAGAGTGTTGTTTCTATGATGGAATGGTTTCCATGCAATTCAATGACAAGTTATTGGATCTCATTGTGAAGGGTTATGTCACAACCCTAGCCTTGGGCTCATGACCAAGACTAGGCATGATAAATCATGATGCAAATTGGGGAGTGTCTTGGGACTCAAGCATACTTTGACAAATGTGGCAAATGTAAGGTAGTGATTCCCAAACACTTCCAAGTGAAAAGCACTTGGGGAATTGTTATCCCACATTGAAAGTCCCAAATCTTTGTGATGAAAATGTAAGTAATAAATGTGGTCCAAATTGAACTCCCAATATGCCATTGGAAAAACTCTTGAAATGTATATATATATATCACAAAAGAGCTCATAGTTTCCATTTAAAATTGTGATGTTTAGATTATGGCCAAAATTAGGGTTGGGAGTCAAAATGGCAGTTAAACTCCTAACCACTAAAACCCAACAAATATGGGGTCAAATGACCTTTGAATTAAACATGATGTATGGTGTTAGATAAGTATTTGCAAGGGCTATAACTTTTTTCCTTTGGAGCTTCTTAATCAAAACTAATATGTTGGAGTTATGAACTTTTAATGTTGTGGGATACATAACTTATTAGAAGAGTGGTGCCTTTGCCCAAGGGTTTGTAAAACATGTCAAATAAGTTTGGGTTGTTGGTGATTATGTTTTAGCACGACTAATTGGTTCCAACTTATGCTAACTAACTTGTTTGTTTTGTGTAGGTTTAATTTATTTATGAACTTGCACTAACATCCTCCTCTTAATCTTATCTTGGAGTTCTTTCACACCCTTCTTACCCCCCTAAGTGCCTAAAATTAGGCAATCAACCTTGGGTTGCACTGTGTCGCATTTTGAAAATCAGCAAAGTACTTACCTTTGATCTACCATTTGACAAGCCCATGAGTGCATTAGTTTGGGCAAACGTTGCAAGAGCCCATGTAATAGTTCCTCTATAGACATCTTCACTTGGGTTTAGATTTTGTGTTAAAGAGAATTTGAAAAATTGTTATGCGTGAAGCATTTTGCTTATATGGTTTAAGGTCTTGTCTTTTTATTGTCGATGATGTTTATCTTTGTCCTTTGTGTTTTAATATATGAAATGATACCTATTTTTGTGATTTTTGTTTTGATAATGGAATGTGATAAAAAGTCAATGACAATGGCATGCATATTTTTGACAATTAGATTTTTTGGTCCCTTGTTATTAATGTGGGTCTTTTCCTTTGTTAATGCAATTTTTGTTGCAAAAGTTGCATTGTTTTTGTTGTTACTAAGGTGTAGAACTTATGGTTTGATGTTCTACCAAATTATAATATAGAGAAATCTTGTCAATTATTCGATGTTTGCACTATGCTAATGGATTAGCATTAATCAAAAAATTCTTGGGTTTATATATATTTTTTGAAATTGTGTCCTCCCTTGTTGTTCATGATTTTATTATTTTATCAAATATGTTATGAATTCCAACTCAAGGTTACCTCATTGTTTCACCTCTATTTCAACAATGGATTTAATTATTTCCACTTGAAAAACATGACATTTCCAACCCTACTTTGACCTCCATAACTCTTTTATCAAGTTCTACCTTTGACATTTTTATGTGATTCCTTTTTAAGGGTAATTGCAAACTATATCACTTGCCAATATGTACATCACAAGGTCATTCTTGTAGTACAAAAGGATTAAAATGGTCCCCAACATTATTTAATTTGTAATATTTAAAAGTATTCTCATTCAGAGGGTAAATACTATTCCAATAGATTTTCATTGAATCACGCTTTCAATTGAATTGATTTTAAAGTTTCATGAACATGAAAACTATTTCATTTATTCAAATAGACATTCATTGAATCACAACAAAATGATGTATTTTTAAAATCTAGTAAATTGAACATCACATTCCATATAAAATTTGATTGTAAATGGATTCATAATTTTCATTGTTGTTAATATTTTGCTAGATTTCTTCCTCAAAATTCCTGTGGATGACAACCTAGTTAAAATCATAATTTAACGTGGGCAATAAAATTTTGATAGACTTTTAAAAAGTCCTAGAATTACTTGATTTTTAAAAGTCCTTTTGGAATTAAAATAAGTCTTGACCATTTAGTTTTGTAACATGTCTTTTTGTGAGAACTTGAGAACACACCTTAGGTTTGCATTCCATTGGAAAATTTGGGAATTGGTAGCCTTCCATTACCTTTGGTAGCATTGGACAAATTACCTAAAGGTGAAGGTGTCTTGTTATGTTTTAGAAGGTTGGTGGCAACATGATTCATACCTAGGTAAGTTCCAACAAACATATAATTGCATTACCTTACCATTCTAGTGGATATTTAAATGAATTATTGTTGCCTTTATAGTGATAATCAACCACAATACCATAGAAGGTAGGTCTTGTATTTTTTGGGTTTGTTACTTCCTTGTTTCTAGTTGCATATGTGAATTTTTTTTCTACACATAATTGAAGTGGTATTCAAATATTTATGTTAATATTTTAGATTATCCCTTTTAAAGTTTTTAAATTATTGTGCCATTGCTTTCATTAGACTCAATAACAAATTATGTTGAACTTGTATTGTTATCTTTTGTTGTTATTTTCTAGTTATTATACATATAACCTAATTAATACATGGTTCATGTAAAATGTTTGGTGTTCAATATAACAACATGAAGTCAATTATGAATGACTAACATAAATAACCTATTAATCAAGTACATCAATCCAAATGAATTTTTTTACATAAAAGGCTAAGCCTATAATCTTATATGCACATAACAAGGATGGTTGTTAAAGTGAGAATTGTTCAATCATAAGTTGGCTTTTATTATATATTGTGATAGTATGATAATTTGGAATTATTGGTAGTAGGTGGGAGTCAAGTGATCAAAAAATCACTTTCCCATTATTTTAGATGGTGGTTGATTTGCCTATGTTATTTTGGTCTAAAATAAAATGTTAGGTGAAATTAAATGACGTGAGTTTAACCACTAAAGTAGGATCTCTAGTCAACTTTGGAGGGACTATGTAATTAATTACGTAGTTGTGATTGTCACTTTTGTAGGAGGTAAGTAAGGTACGTCTTTGATTCCTTAAGGGGTTGTTTTGTGTGTGTAAAACAAGGGAGTTGGAGTTGGATATGGAAGGTGAGTTTAAATCTTTAGATAAAATGAATTATGTGTGTGATAATTAAATAGATTAAATTTGAGTAAAAACTATAATGGTGGTACTAAACTACTCTAGTATTCTGACAACCATGTGATGTGTGTGTGTAGATCAAACTTGAATAAAAGTTATGGTAGTGCAACTAAAGTAGTATTCTAGTAGTCTAGTGGCTTTGTACTTCGTGAATATGAATAAATGCAAAAGCAATGGGTTTATGCTTACATTTTTGTGTGTAATTAATCTACGTTATTGAATTGTGTGTTACCTAGGGTAGACATGTGTTGAAGTTACTTTATCCATTAATTTTTTGTCCAAGTAGAAAGGCGTCCAATAATCACTATTAATTGGAGTTATTGTTACCTTGCTAGATTTTCTCCTAAAAACTATACTATTCACTTTCTAAAAGCATAATTTTTCATGTATTACATTGGAATTGAATGTTGTTTGTTCCAATGGTTTTCCAATTAGGTTAGTTAACTATTGTAAGACCTACACCTTAAAAATTTAAGTCTAATATATATTTTTTCTAGATCTAATAGGCTTATGACTATTATAATATTTTGAAAATTGAATTATGTTTGCCAATAGCTTAGAATATAGTCATGTTTGTTGTGTTAAAATATACATTAGGAAATCTATTTATTACTAATTTTGTTTTGTTTGTTTGCTTACCTAGTAGGATTGATTTATTGTTTTCCACCTATTAGGTCCTTAGGAATAACTCTTTTGCAATGGTAGTGAATGTAAATACATGCAAATGATGAAATAATAATCATGAGTCAAAAATCTCATGGTGTGTTGGACATGTATGCAGAATTTCCCAAAATTGTACAAAAAACTTGATTATATTGCATAATATTCAAAAGCACTTAACTATAACAAAACTACAAACAACTATGATGATTTCAAAACACAATTATGTCAATTTGTTATTGTATTTAACATTCATCAATGCAGTTTTATTTGATCAAATCATAATTAAATAAGATGGTGCAAATTTTCAAATACAATTGAGCCAATACTCTTGCACAATTGTTCAAATACATTATGTATCCACCATAAAAAAGATGATTACAACTAGTCATTTCATGAAGTTTGGTGCAGTCCCTGTCCCCCCCCTCAACATCTTGAAGGCTCCTTCATGTGCACAAGACACTTGTACCTTTCCCTACATGTTGGAAGTTCCAAAACAAGGTTGTTAAGATGACTATTGAGATTTCTAAATGAAATAATAAATGATTCCAATCATTATGTCCAAAACTTTTTGGAATGACAAAAACTCACAATTTGATGACATAATTGTTGAAAAAGTTGCATACTTGAATTACCTCTCCTCATTTCAAAGATCTTTTATAATTACCCACTTCAACAAATGACTTAACCTATACAAAAGGATGTGATAAAAAAACCTTTTTACAATCAACCCTAATGCATGACCCACCCCACAAAAAACTTTCATGTGAAACATTTTTCACATTATAAATAACACAAATATGTGCTATTTACAATGGGAAAAGCATTAAAGCTTCCAAAACAACAATGGCTGATTAGGTCTTCTACAACATAACAACATCCTCAACATTTGAGCTTTCAACTTGAACAATAAACAATGTAACAAGCATGCTATAAGAATTGTTCAATAATGAGAACTTGGTAATGAGGAATTTTTGCAAGTTCCAAACCCTTCAAGTGACAACAAACTCCCTTATCAAGCAAAATGCAACAATTATTTGCTTGATATAAAACATCAACAAAATGGTAATAGTTTCAACACAAAAGGGCTTTTAAGATGATTGTGAATGCATGGTTAATGTGATTAATATTAATTAATGGGGGAGTGCAATGGCGGGTTGTGTGTGGACAAAGGGGGGGCAACATACCCCTTTGTGGGAAGAACTTGTGTGAAATGGGTTTCATGAAAAAATGGCTTGTGCATGAGTGTAAAGCTTGAGCTTGGAGCTTGTAGTTAAAATTTTATGTGATTTTAATCCACCTACATGGATGAATGTCTATAGATGAATGTCATTTTTGCATGATTGAATTTCATTTATGAATTGGATTAAATAAATAAATCATTGCATGAAATTCATTCATGATTGGAATATAAATAAATTAAAAATTATTTATATCCATCTTCATTTGTTGTCCAAATATTAATACTTCAAACTTGAATATCAATTAATAATGGTGGATAATGTGACTATAGGGGAAAATATGATGATAGGACCAAAATAATTTTTTTAATTAAAAAAAATTCATTTTCATCAAGAGTTTTAAACAATTAAAAAAATGTTGTCATGGGATGAATGTACCCCCACCCCATTGTTACCATCAACATTGTATATGTATTTTGTGAAAAATTAAGGCACTTTGAAAATAAATAATTATTAAAAACAACCCCATTGTCATTTATGGTAGTAGGTTGTTTGAAGGAAGTTAATTAAGGTGCTTGAAAATTTGGTTTTAGTTTATTCCAAAAACCCATTGTCATCAATGACAATAGGTAGTTTACAAATATTTAAAGCATTCAAAACCCATTGTTATTAACAACATTAGTTATATTTTGATGAAAGTTGTGGCACCCTCAAAGAATAATGAAAAAATCCCCCATCATTGTTCATGACACTTATAAATAGGTTTAAAGGAAGTTGTGGCACCTTTGGAAAGGGAAAAAAATACTCATTGTCTTCAATGACACTAGGTCAATTTGTTCGAGAAAAATAAAAATAAAAATAGTAATGAAAATTAAAATTAAAACAACAACCATGGGGTGAATGTTACATGAATATAATAGTAATGTAATTGAGACATATTGAAAGTAATGGCATTTTAAACCATAGCCATCAAATACATTTATAATGGAATTTACATTATATAATTCAAGAAATGTTATATCATATATAATTAAATTGTGTTTCATGAAGCTCTAGATAATTAAAACTAGGGGAAAAAAAAAAATTATTGATAAAAAATTAATGATAAAATAAAAAATTCATCCATAATATTGATGGAAGTTATATATATTAAAAGCATTTAAATTCAATTAGTTTTTTCATCCATTCATTAAATAAATGAAAAAATCATTCATCCATAATGAAGATACATTCATTTCCATGTTTGATTATAAGTTTACTTGTATAACATTTGTTTTGTAGTTAAAGTCTTGGGTTTTACTTACATGTGTGTAAGAGAAAAAACATTTTATCATCCCAAGTTCCAACTTTAGGCTTTAGGTTTAGGCTTTAGGCTCATGTAAAAACTTGATTTGGTTCCATGAAAGGACCATTGTAGTGGGGCATCATGGTGCCATGGGAGGCTTAAATCACAAAGGTGGATGAATGTAAGCACACATCCTCATTATCGATGAATTTCTTTTTTTCATTCATCTAATGTAAGGATGAATTTTTTATTTTATCATTAAGTTCTTATTAATGATTTTTTCCCCATAATTTAAATTAATTGGAGCTTCATGAAACACAATTTAATTTTATATGATATAATTTTTGTTGAATAATATAATGTAAATTCCATAATAAATGTTTTTCATGGCTATGGTTTAAAATCTCATTATTTTCAATATGTTTTAATTATATCACTATTATTATGCTAACATCCACCCCATGGTCATTGTTTAGATTTTTTTATTTTTTTAATATACTTTGGGGGGTGAGCAAATCAACCCAATGTCATTGATGATAGTGGGGTTTTTTTCCCCTTTTCCAAAGGTGACACAACTTTCTTCAAACCTGTTTATAAGTGTCATTGATGACAATGGGGGTTTCTTTTCATTCTTTTCTTAAGGTGCCACAACTTTCTTCAAATTTAACTAATGTTATTGACGAGGATGGGTTTTGAATGTTTTACATATCTTTAAACTATTTAATGTCATCGATGACAATGGGGTTTTTTCTAATAATCATTTTTTTTAGGGCACCTTTGTCTTCCATGACAATGGGGTTTTTTCTAATAATCATTTTTTTTAGGGCACCTTTGTCTTCCATGACAATGGGGTTTTTGTTAATAATTATTTATTTTTAGGACACTTTATTTTTCCATAAACTATATATAAAATGTCATTGACAACATTAAGGGGGGGTAAACACTCATCCCGTGACAATATTTTAAAAAATTGATTATCATTGTTGATTCCTGAAAACAAAATTTTAAACAAATTATTTTTAATTATTTTGGTCCCATCATCATATTTTTCTTTATTGTCACAATTTCATTATCCATCATTATTATATGTTATTCAAGTTTGAGATACATTAATATTTAGACAACAAATGAGGATGGATATACATAATTTTGAATTTATTTATCTTTCAATCATGGATAAATTTTATCCAATGATTTATTTGTTTAATCCAAATTGTAAATGAAATTCATCCATGCAAAAATTACAATCATCCATATGAAACTATTATTTATGGACATATTCACCCATGTAGGTGGATTAAAATCAAATTAAGCTTTAAGCTCCAAGCTCATGATGGCTTGCACATGAATGTAGGTAGTTAACAAGTCAAGTCCCAAGATGTCAAGAAGCTTGATGCTAACCATGTGTGTGTGGCATGGGCAAATAGTTAGGAGTTAAGGATGAAAAAATGTGAGGGGTTCAATGAACACAAAGGTGCAAAAAAGAGGCGTGTTAATTGGTATCATAATAAAACTTTGATGTAATGACCAAAGTGATGGAAGGAAGGGCACCCCATTGCCTTTGAAAGTAAAAAAAATAGTGGGGACCCAACTAAGATTGCCAACTCATGAATAATTGTTTGTTATGGTAAATTGTTTCAAAACTTGGTAACATTGTTTTGGATTGCAAAAGATTAAAGTTTTCATAAATAATGTGTCCTTAAGATACTTTGAAATGTAGCTTCAGGCCATTGCAAAGTAGTTGCATTGGCATGATACCTTGGCACTTATGGACATAAAGTTGATCCATAAACTGAGTAAAGACGATGTAGTACCAGATGCATTAAGCCAAATGGAGGAATATCATGAATAGGTACTTAGGGGCACCACACAAATACTTTATGCCATGTTTGTGGGCAAATGTGATATGGAACACAAGATAAAAAAAGTTTATGTGAAAGACTGACTTGTGAAGTCAAACTTTATAGAACTACAAAATAAGAGGAAAGTGAAAAGGATCATCCTTTATGGATGGGTTGCTATGATGGAAACAATTGTATGTTTATGTACTAGAAAGAAAGTTATGCATGGGAGTCATGCAAGAAGTGCATGACATGTCAATGGCTAAACATCATGAGGAGAAGACCATAACATGGGTGATTTTAAGTGATATGTTCTATTGACCCAAAATGAAAGAAGACATTGAAGTACATTACATTTGCATTTGTGTGAAGTGCCAAAGCACAAAGTTGGTGTGCAAGAAGAAATTTAGGCTATATAAACCTCTTCCAATTTTGAAAAATCCATTTGAAAATATTTCAATGGATTTTGTGACATGCTTTCCAAAACGTCAAGGAAAAGATGCCATCTTGGTGGTGGTGGATAGGTTTTCTAAGTTGGCTAATTTGCACCAAATAAAGTCACAATGATAATGATAAAGACAATTAAATTACTCTTTGAAGGTGGGTTATACATAATGGCATGTCAAAAGTCATAGTGAATAACTTTGACACAAAGTTTACATTGGACTTTTGGAAAGTGGTGATGAATAAACTTGGAACTAAGTTGAAGTTTAGCATGGCCTCCCATCCCCAAACAAATGGGTAGATCAAAAGGGTCAATGGGGTGTTTAACTAGTACCTTTGAAACTATGTGGGGGCCAATCATAAGGATTGAGGTGACCACCTACGTTTAGGGTGGCTTCACATGGGTGGAACTATGGAACAAAAGATAGATGAAGGGTTTGTGTGATTGGGTGCATATTTTTTCATTTGTTTTTCTACCTATTATATGATCAGAAATCCATAAGAATGGATTCCTATGTGGCTAGTGAAGTGGCATGGTCCCAAATTTCATGCATTTCCGAGCTCAAACCACTAGAAGAGCAAACTTGCAAGGTGGTAAATCATTTCCTTGATCCTTTATATGTTTCTCTTCAAATACCCTACTTGAAATGATTTCTCTTCACTTCTCTTCGTGCCATAGCCAAACAACTTTCTTTTCATGCCATAACCACACAACATTGCATTCTTGTCTTGTAGGAGTAATGGAGAATTGGGCAAAAATTAGTGAATTTTTAGAAACATCAAATGTCGTTATAACATTTCCCTCTCTTCCACTTCCACAAATGCACCATCAAGTTGCACTACCATAATTTGTAGGATTATCTTCCCCTTGGTTTCACCCTAATCCTACAAGTTTTATAGCAAATGTGCAACCATTCTTGCCAAGCTCTCCCATGGCATTATGTCTAGGAAAAATAACTCCACAAAAGCACAAAACTACAATAGCCACCATTGCCAACTTACACTTTCTTATTGTGAAACAACAAACAACTAAGCAAAAAAGGAAAGGGAAATTGGAATTGGAGCATCTTATTAAAGAACAAATTGAACAAATCAAACAAGGAAGGCCTTGGAAGGAACATTGGGTGATGCATCTCATCACATTATGTGGTGAGATGCATAGGCCTTTTTCCTTTCTATCAAAACAAGGCATGCCTACACAATTTTCATAAATGTGATTATTAAAAAAAAATCATATTGTTATTTCAATGTGCAATTCAGATTTTTTTTTCATTTTTCAATGATATTTATATGCAAGTGTTGAAAATTGGAGTAAGTTGCATGTAAAATTAATGGTTAATTGTCTCAATTTTAACAAGGATTTCAAGGCTTGATGAAAAAAATGGCAACAAATTTACAAAAATTACAAATACAACAAATCTATCAATGTTATTTCAAGAAATGAGAGATGTGAAAAATGTATCTGGTACTTATTGGTTGATGAGTACATGTTTGACCACCCTAATGTCATTTCACACACATCCATGGAAGTGCTCATGAACTTGAAATTGTCCAACTTATTGTTCCACTCAATAAAATTTCTAATAGTTGTGAAACTTGAAAAGCGCAAAAAGGAGTAATCCTTGACATGTTCCAAAGAGAAGAAAAGAAAAGAGAAAAATTTGTTGAGTGAGTGTTCATAAGAAGTCCGAGAGAATGGGAAAAAAATGATGGAAATTGCCATGAAGGTTATTGAAGATGCTAAATTGTTATTGTTCAAGTGCATGCAAGAAACCATGTCCAAACTTGTTGAAAATTTATGAAGTGTTTGATAAAACATTTTGATGTATGTAATGTAGCAAATACATACATCACAAATTTACAAGCTTCATAGGTTCGTTTTAAATTTGTGTGAAATTTGTTATTTCATGGGTTCGTATTGCTTAAACACGAATGTCATTTAAACATGGAAGTTGTGTACACAACTTTCATGTGTAAACAACACAAAAAGACATACAACATCCATGATAAACAATACAAATAAGCATATGATATTATTGTCAAAACAATGCACATGACATTAATGTTTAAAAAATACACATAGATGAAGACATTAATATCTATTCCATATGAACCTATGAAAAACAGATTTTGGACAACTATTATTACCAAATTGTAATCCATGAAGTTTGTGATGTATGGTTTCATGATGCACTTCTTGAATGCACACTTGCGTGCTTATAAAAGATTGGGTTATAACCAATCAGTTTCATGAGCATTTGAATCATGCTTACTCATCGTTATAAATGTTTTAATGTTGACATTTACAACATTTGAATCAATTTTGTTGTTCTTATTGATTTTAATGAAATCCTAACATTTTTCTTGTCAAATTTAGTGTTCAAAATATCATAAATTTCACAATGTTTATGTTGAATGAGAAATCTTATCTTGCATGGAAATTTTGTATTTGCAAGTGCCATATGTGTTTACATGTATAATATAGATACAATTTTCTTTTTATTTTACATTGATTCAAAGAGTTGAAACCGATTTGTGCATCACCATTTTGGGTGATTTAAACTACTGCATTGTGGTTTCTAGGACATTTAATTAACATGACATTAATTGATGAATTTTTAGATTTTTTCAAATCTCAAGAGCTACAATGTGTTGTTTCCTATGAGATGCATGTGGTTTTTTGTAGGTGTTCACAATTTGTATGTTATGAACATGCATGGTTAAAGATATTGAACCTTGGGAAAATAGTTAATTAATTCTTAGGCATTGGAAACAATCTTTCAAAAAAGTAAGAAATCACAATGTGAACCAACACTGCATAATGATAAAGTGATGATTGCATATTCTTCTTGTCATTTGATTGTTTACAAGCAAGTCCTATCAGATTACAAGGAAAATGGATCCTCTCAACCTTGTAATCAGATCCGACATAGCAAGGTTTTACACTAATGCACATCAATCCACTTAAAAACAAGTGGATTTTCACCATATTCCTCTAGACTTTCAATGACATCCTTTAAAACAATAAATGTTCAACTTACTTTAACATCCTTAAGGCCAAAGGACATAATAAATTGTAAGGAAAATTGGAGATTCTCAAACATGAGTTTCAAATTAAAAAGTTGTTCAAAATGGTTCATTATATGCTATTTCTTTCCCACTAGTTGATTTTGATACTTCTCAATGTTAGTCATGTATTGTAGCTATGGGCCAAAGAAGATGTTTCAAGTGAAATGACATCCAAATCCATAATTCCTAGTGGTAGTGCATTAAACACAAACATAGAGACAAATCAATCGAATGTACATTTCAATATTTGTAGCTTTCTTCTTTTGGGAAATATGATGTCACATGTTCATTGTTGTCAATTGCCTAATTCTGCACCCCCAAGAAAAAACATCAAACCCCACATTTCAATTGAATTCTTTGTTAAGCATTGAATGTTAAAATGTTGAAAATAACATCAACAAGTTTTCTCTTATGAGATTCAAACAATGATTTCACCACAACATTTCTTCAAACTACAAGCTCTTTTGTAGTCTTGCCATCACTTTTCATTGAAACTTGGAATGCATAATTTATTGAGTTTAACATATAATTCAATGACTCTTTTTTTGTTCAATGTATGCCCTAAAGTGTGTCAAGAGAGTCTTGGGTAATTGCTTATCTTTTTGGTATCCATCACCATAAGATTGATGTATTCAAATTATCATGTGCTTCATGGTAAGCACCATTGATCCATTTTGCATAAAAAAAAATTCCATGTAAAATGCACAAATTGTGAAGAATGAGACATGCACATACAATGTTAGGAACTAGCGTCAATGCCACATCCATTTGCTTCATCAAGATCCTCCAATAGCTTTTCAAAAGTAGAATGCATGTTCCACACACATCTGTGTTCAACGTTGAATAAAATTCCAATAATATTATTTATGGTTTAATCCATCTTTGTGCCCTTTGTATGGGGGAAACATCCAAGGTCTAACTAGGTAGGCAACATCACCTACAATAGGGTGAAAACATAATACGGGGGGGGGGCATTTTAGCCAAGAAAATGTTTTTTTTGGGGTTATAGTTTGGTTAATTTGGCGCCAATTTTTCTTTGACTACATTTAACATTTTGATAAACATATAAGTGGATTTTAATGTAGAGGCCTCCAACATAATTTTCGTCATCTTTCAAATGAAAGTAATTTTTCAACAAAATGTTCTTTTTCAACACACTTATGTTTTTTTAAATGAAAAACTTGTCCAAATGTTTTTTGTGAAATCACACAAATCAAACTTTTTAATTGTAATTGAAATGGTATGATCAATTCATATTGAATATATGACTAAGTACTTCATCAAGTTTTGCAACTATTTGAATCATTTTTAGAATATATTTGCACTTTGCAATATATCATGACAACATCTATTTTCTCACAAACATATTCTTTAATCATTTAACATTAATCAAAAAATGTAGTTTCCTCTGACAATTGCATTATTTGGCAATTGAACTACCTTATTTGAATATAATTTATGAAAACCTTTGTTAATATTGGCCTGATGGAAGTTGAAAGTTACATAGTTTCGAAAAACAATATTTGTGACTACATTTTTTGGCCACTATAATGTGCTTTCACCTAATAACATAAGGATTTAACTGAACAACTTCACATAATTCCCCTAATGCAAAATGGTTCCACAAGTTTGAATCATGCATGGAATTAACCCACTCAATGTCACAATCCCCAAAAACACATTTACATGTAACCACCCCTCGTAAAAAGACCAAATAAAACCCCATTTGATTGTAATCATTTTTGGCATGTACACAAGGTGTTATAATTAGAACATGTGATCCATCTACAACACCTACTACATAGGGAATCCTATGAAAGGAATGAAAATCTTTTGCAATTTTTTCCATCATATTTATTTATGGCCATTTGATATATGACTTTTTCATATCCATTTTTACTATAAAAAATAATTCAACAAAAACATTATGACTAGTCAAGAGTCTTACTCCAAAGATATTTGCAATCATTTGCATCCTTACTTTAGTTGCCAATTTTGAAATCCCTATGGCAACTTTAGTTTTTAATCAAATTGCAAAGCACATGTTTATATCTTTTTTTAACATCAAAGGACTTATTTGGGAACATATGAAATTGAAAATATCTTTTAACACCCTCATCTTAGCCTTGAAGTTTTTAGTATTGAAGGGTGTAAGCAAATATAATTCAAGACATCCTTGCATTCTTTCATGAGGCCAAAAAATACCTTTTGTTATCAAGAAGGTGTTTGCTGATAATGGGTTTTATGAGCTTGAAAATGTTGATGGCTCACCATATCCAGACCGCATTAATCATGACAAATTGAAGAAGGTTTTAGATAAATGATTCCGAAAACGGAATCCATAATGAGTTTAGGAGTGATGTAATTTGATGTGTAACTTGATGTAATTACACAATTACTTAGATAATTGTTTAAAGGGGCACTAGTAGAAATCAATCAAAATGTAACCAGTCAATTTACGACTACATGCGACTTATAGTCGTTTGCGACTAGATTTGAAAATATTTGCAACTACAAGACCAACTTTCAACTATTTTGGTCATTTTCACAACTATGATGCAACTATTAGAAATTTCATCCTAT